>Ga0326728_10000214_pt1 | contig 237009 bp, 232 predicted proteins | sample MB3enrmetagenome_FD_207602 | JGI IMG/M metagenome (GOLD analysis project Ga0326728, IMG submission 207602) | Lab enriched peat soil microbial communities from McLean, Ithaca, NY, United States - MB31MN | ecosystem: Environmental > Terrestrial > Soil > Wetlands > Peat | place: USA: New York...
GCGTTCTCGGCGGCGGGGCTCTACTACATCACGATGGTCGGCCAGGTGAACGGCCCGCACAGCGCGGTGCTCTACGAGAACTACACCTGGACGGTCTACGTGGCCCCGGCGGGCGTCCATCCGGGCTGCGGGAGCTGCTCGAGCTCCAGTAGCTCCTCGGCGACCAGCCCGCACCCCGGGGAAGTCACCTACCAGGAAGTCGCTCCGGGCGGCGCGACCTCGGAAGACCCCTCGGTCACCTACGACACGGTGAGCGCGGAGGCGGTCTGGAACGTCTACCAGACGCTCGTGGCGTACAACGGCAGCGCGACCTCTTCGTTCGTGCCAGAGCTTTCGACGTGCGTCCCCGGTGACGCGGGCGCGGACAGCTGCCAGGCGATCTACGGGACCCCCCTGATCGTCGACAACACGACGACGGGCTCCCCCCAGTACTGGACGTTCCCGATCGACAAGGTGGCTCGGTTCTATGACTCCTCCACCGGGAACAGCTGGCCGGTCTACCCGTCCGACATGATGTTCTCGATGTCTCGGACGTGCAGCTTTGCGAACCTTCCGGGCTTTGCGACCGAGCCGGGCTGGATCCAGTGCCAGGCGCTCCTGAACGTCGGGAGCTTCACGTGGGACAACGCGTACCACTCCTACGTGAACAACACGCCAGGGAACGTACTCTCCTCGATGCTGATCAACGACAGCACCTACTGTCCCGCGAAAGTGATGGCGGCCTCGAACGGCTGCATCACGTATGACGCGTGGGGCGGCGGCGCGGCCTGGTCGTTCTTCCTCGAGCTGATGGCGGACCCGATGGGTGGCGCAGCGGAGCCGTGCGGCTGGTTCACTGCTCAGAGCGCCGGAGTTCCGGGCTTTGCCGGGACGAACGCGGCGAGCGGGGACGGGCCGTGCTACCTGCCTGGTCCGGGCGACTTGACGACCACGAACACCTCGGCGTGGACGAGCTACGTATCGAGCCTTGCTCCCACCTACTGGGACAGCTTCCAGGCGCTTGCACTGAACGCCCCGGCGATCCAGCCGAACGTTCGGTGGAACATGGTGGGCTCGGGCCCGTACTACCTCGCGAACCCGCCGTTCCAGCAGTCGGTGGGCTACACGCTGCTCGCGAACCCCGACTACGCGGCCCCGACGGGCTGCGCGGGCCAGCCGAACTGTGAGCCGCTCGCCAACACGGCCACCGCGACGCACTACGTGAAGAAGATCTCGGTGGTCTACCAGCAGACCGACACGGTCGGGATCGAACAGTACAAGGCGGGACAGACCGACCTCGCGACGATCCAGCCCGGCGAGACCCCACAGATGCTCTCGCTGATCCAACAGGGCAAGATCGGCGCGTTCACCGTCCCGACGTTGAGCGTGTTCTTCCTACCGTTCGCGCTCGAGTTCGACCCGGCCGCGGCGAGGACGCTCGACCCGAACGTGCTGACCATCCCGGGCGACTTCTTCAACTACGTTGGGCTCCGAGAGTTCCTGGTGAACGCGTTCCCGTACGCGACCGTGGAGAACACCATCTTCACGACGGACGGGATCCAATACGGGTTCAACTACGGTGGCGCGATCCCGCAGTACATGGGCAACTACTACCCGACCAACATCAGCTGGCCGAGCACGGACCCCATCACCTCTACGAGCGTGAACGGGAGTGCGGCGTGGTGGTGGGCGCAGGCGACGACCTCGGGAGGCCCCTACTATGACCCCGAGCTCGCGAGCTGCACGACGAGTTCGCCGTGCCAGTTCCCGGTCATCGGGCAGAAGGGAGCCACGGTGGTGGACCAGCTGATCCAGGACTACATGCCCCTGATCAGCCAGATCTCGGGCGGACGGCTCGCACCGAACACGTTCGATGTGACGTTCAGCCAGCTCGTGGTGTACAGCCTGTCGGCGCTGCCGGGACAGTCGGCCCTGCCGTGGTTCAACCTCGGCTGGGCGCCCGACTACCCTGACCCGACCGACTACATGGCACCGCTGTACTACCCGAACGCGACGTACACCTCGGGCGATGCGGTCGAGCAGGCGTTGACCACGGACATCTGCACGGGGGACAACGGCGGACCGGCGAGCTGGGCCTCGATGGCTGGCCTGCTCTACTGGGCGAACCAGCCGGCGATCCCGCAGGCGTGCCAGGGGAACGCCTACCAGGCGATGGAGTGGGGCATGACCAACGCCGCCCCGCTACCGGTCGGACCGCAGCGGGTTCTGGTCTACAACCTGGTCGAGCACATCGCGAACCACCTGGCCCTCTACGTCTACTATGACCAGGAGAACGCGGTCGTGACGTACGCCTCGTGGATCAACCCGACGACCATCAACACGAACCCGACGATCGGGGGCGGTGGCGACAACACCTGGTACCTGATCAACGGGAACGGGGTGCTGGGCTAGGCGGCTACGAGTGGGGTCGAGAACCCTGCGCCCCGGGAGACCGGGGCGCACAACCCTTTCCTTTCCCTTCTTCTTTCTTGTTGTCTTCCTTCGAACGAGCGGCATCGGGAAGACCCACCGATGATCGTTCTCGGACCTCGTCCGACGTGAGCCGGTCGGAGCCTCCCGGTCCTTCCGGCGCATCGTGGGGTCGGGAGTCGTGGACCGCTGGGTTCCGTCCGGAGGTCTCTCCGAAGAGACCCGATGCCGACCGGTGTCTTAGAGGAACTCTCTCGCGCTGGGTCCTTCTTCGGTCGGGTAGATGGAGAACCCGCCCCGGACCCGGTCCGCCTCAGGGGTCCACCGACCGTACTCCGTCGGCCGAATCCAGCTGCGGCGGAACGGTCGCCGGGGCGCCTCGTCGGTGTTCGGGCGGTACCAGAGGAACCGATAGAGCAGGAACTCGAGGTACACCGCGACCACGAGCGAGAGCACCATCCCGAGAAGGCTCCCGTACTCGAACCAGCTCACCAGGATGTTGATGTTCACGATGAGCATGCCAAGGAAGTAGTACCATCGCAGGGCGCTCTGGAGGAACCAGGTGCGCCAGCCGGGGCCCGGCTCCTTGAGAGCGAAGGCCTTCTCCCGCTCGACCGCGGCCGCCCGGCTCTCAAAGGAATCCGGGTCGGAGTCCGACCTCATCTTCGATGCCGGCGACGAGCTCACGGGACCGCTCACGGACATCGAGGCGAGGGGAATGGGTGGTTCTTACCTGTTGCTACGACGCCGGGCCGTCCGACGCCAACGGCTCGGACGGCGGGGTCGGCGTGCCCGGGCCGCCGGGGGGCGGATAGAGGTGGCACGAGACCCAGTGCTGCTTGCGCACTTCGATGAGCGGCGGCTCGGCGTGCGAGCAGACCGGCATCACCGCGGGGCAGCGGGTATGGAATCGGCAGCCGGAGGGCGGCGCGGCCGGGCTCGGAACGTCCCCTTTGAGGACGATCCGCTCCCGCTTGAGCGTGGGGTCGGGGATCGGGATCGCCGAGAGCAGGGCCTGGGTGTACGGGTGGAGCGGGCGGGAGAAGAGCTCCTCCGTGGCGGCCCGCTCGACGATCTGGCCGAGGTACATCACCGCGACCCGGTGGCTCATCGCGCGCACCACCGACAGGTGGTGGGAGATGAACATGTAGGCGAGTCGCTGCTCGGCCTGGAGCTTCTTGAGGATGTTCAGGATCTGCGCCTGGACGGAGACATCGAGCGCGCTCGTCGGCTCATCGAGCACGATGAACTCCGGACGAAGGGCGAGCGCCCGGGCGATGCCGATCCGCTGCCGCTGACCTCCCGAGAACTCGTGCGGGAACCGCCAGAGGTGCTCGGGGTTGAGCCCGACCTCCTGGACGAGCTCCGCGACCCGCTGGCGCCTCTCCGACCGGGAGCCCGCGTGGTGGATCGCGAGAGGCTCGCCGATGATGTCCCGGACCAGCATCCGGGGGCTGAGCGAGCTGAACGGGTCCTGGAAGACGATCTGGAGCTTCCCGCGGAGCTCCTTCATCTTGGACTTCCTCATCCGATAGAGCGAGTACTGGTTGGCGATCTCGTCGAGCTCCTTGAGGGCGGCCTTGCCCTCCACGGTGGCGCCGCCGTTCCCCGGCGGACTCGCGTCGCTCTGCAATGTCGAGTAGAGGGACTCGAGCCGTGTGACGGTCTCCGGGGACGGGTGGTAGTACGTGTGGCCCGAGGTCGGTTCGATCAGGCGGAGCATGAGCCGTCCGACCGTCGTCTTGCCGCAGCCGGATTCGCCGACGAGACCGAGCGTCTCCGATTCCATCACGTCCAGAGTGACACCGTCGACGGCGCGAACGTCGCCGATCCGCGTCGAGAAGAGTCCGCCACGGATCGGGAAGTACTTCCTCAGGTTGTAGGAGGAGATCAGCGGGATTCCGGGGGTGTTCAACATCGGTTGGTTCCCTCCTTCCGATTCTGGACGATCACTCCACCGCCAAGGGGCCCTTGAAGAGGTGGCAGGCCACGGTGTGTTCGGCTCCCTCGAGCGTGGTCGGAGGACGGACCTCCTTGCACATCGGCATCGCGTACGAGCATCGGGGGTGGAACCGGCACCCGGAAGGCGGGCGGATCAGGTCGGGCACCGACCCCGGGATCGAGCTCAGCTTCTTGTCGGGGCGCTCGAGATTCGGGATCGAGGCGAGCAGCCCCTGCGTGTACGGGTGGAGCGGGTGCTGGTAGAGGTCCCTCGCCCGGGCGGTCTCGACGATCTGGCCCGCGTACATGACGCAGACGCGGTCCGCGACCTCCGCGATGACCGCGAGGTCGTGCGTGATCAGTAGGATCGCCGTCCCGATGCGGGTCTTGAGGTCCCGCATCAGTTCGAGGATCTGCGCCTGGATGGTGACGTCGAGCGCCGTGGTCGGCTCGTCGGCGATGAGGATCACCGGGTCGACCGAGAGCGCCATGGTGATCATCACCCGCTGCAGCATCCCGCCGGAGAGCTCGTGCGGGTAGCCCCGGGCGACCTGCACCGGGTTCGCGATCGACACTTCCTCGAGCCGGTCGACGGTCCGCCAGAATCCTTCGTCCTTGAGCGGCTTCTGGATGCGCCCACGGATCCCCCAGATCCCGAAGTAGAAGCCGGCGAGCCGGGTTCGGGTCCGTCGGCCCCGGAGGATCCGTCTCTGCCGCCGGTCGACGCGCCCCTCCCGCATCTCGCCGAGGTAGACCTCGTGGAGTTGGTCGTCGATCTCCATGAGGCGGCGCCGGCGGCGAAGGTACGACCGCTCGATCCGGGAAATGCGGATCCGGTGGAGGGACCTCATGAGCCGCTTGAGGAGGTCCTCGGAGCTGAGCTCACTGTTCCGAACGAGATAGAAGGCCTGCGTCTCGAACGACGGGACATGCACCGCTTCGCCGACCTTCGCCGAGGCTCGGCGGATGGCGTCGAGGTCGTTTCCGTGACTCGTTTCGACCAGCGCCTCGAGCGCCGGACGGACCTCGGGCGCGTCGGGCGTGGCGCCCAGGAGGTCGTCGACCATCTTCGTCCCCTGGTGGAGCAGAAGGCCCTCGGAGATCTGGTCGGCCACCGAAAAGACGGGGTTCATCGCCTGCGTGGGCTCTTGGAAGATCATCGAGATCCCCCGACCCCGCACCGCGGACATCCGCTCGAGACCCGCCTTGATCCGTCGGAACGACCGGCGGATCTTCGCCCGTCCGGTCTTCTTGTCGACCTTGATCCTCGCCTCGGTCGAAAGCCCCCAGAGGAGGTCGACTCCCCGGAAGAGGACCTTCCCGCTGATGATGCGACCCGGCGGGTCCGGGATGAGCCGAACGACGGAGAACGCCGTGACGCTCTTGCCGCAACCGGTCTCTCCGACGAGCCCGAGGGTCTCTCCGCGCCGTACCTTGAAGGAGACGCCGTCGAGCGCGAGGACGACCCCGTCGTACGTGAAGAAGTAGGTCTTGAGGTCCCGCACGTCGAGGACGACCGGTGCGTGCGCGGACTCGGGGGTCGTCTCGGCCTCCGTCGTGGCGGGGGAGGTCGGGGTCGAGGAAAGAGGCGCCTCGGTCGGAAGTTCCGGAGGGAGCGTCACCGGGGGTGCTACTGCGGCCATCGTTTCCGTTCGACTACCTCCGGAGCCGGGGGTCGAGCGCATCGCGCAGCCCGTCCGCCAGGAAGTTCACGCTGATCGCGTACAGGAACAACATGAGACCGGGGAACAGGAACTGCCACCACGGGACCACGCACGCCCCGAGCTGGCAGCTCACGAGGGAGTCGATGAACGTGCTCGCGCCGGTGCCCTGGTAGACCGACAGGGCGGCCATCGACCCCCACTCGGGGAAGTAGATGGTCGGGAAGAGCGGGAAGCCGAGATAGACGAGCGTCCCGATCATCAGGGGGACCGTCCCGACGTCGAGGGACATCTGCACGAAGATCGGGTAGACGCTGTTCGGGATGATGTGGCGCAGCACCAGCCGACCGCTGCCCGCCCCGCTCGCCTTCGCGGCCTCCACGTACCGCTGCTCGCGGACCACAAGGACCTGTCCGCGCACGATGCGGGCGTAGTACGGCCACCATACGATGACGAAGGCGACGATGCATAACATCACCCGCATGTCGAACGGCTGGAAGACCGTCTCGGTGGATAACACGGCGACCACGATGATGACGAACAGGATCTGTGGGATTGACAGGAAGATGTCGACGATCCGCATCAGGGCCTCGTCGACCCACCCCCCGAAGAACCCCGAGATTGCCCCGACGAGAAGTCCGATCATCGCGCCGGTGATGACGATCGCGACCGAGATTCCGAGCGACCAATCGGCGCCTCGCAAGAGGCCGTCCCAGATGCTGAAGAAGTTCACACCGGCGGGAGAATCGGTGATCGACCCGAGCGGTAATGGTCCGAGCGTTCCCGTCGCAATATTGATCGTCGGCGCGATCTCCGCGGGGTACGAGGGGTTGGTCTGATAGCACCCGGGGCCGGGATTCACGTTTCCCGCCGGATACGTGCAGATGCACCCGCTGGCCGGCGAGGGGGGATTGTTCCCGTTCGACGCGCACATCTTCTGGAGCCCCTCCCACGGGTAGGGCTGGAAGAGCGCGTACACCGCCATCGCGACGAGCAGGATCAGGATCACGATCCCGACCATGGCGAGCGTGTTGCGCCGCAGGAAGTACCACGTCCGCTTGATCTGAGCGATCCGAGGGTTCTGACGACGGGGCCGTCGGACCTTGCCCGCCTTCCCCGGCGGGGGAGCAGCGGCCGCGGGGGCTGTGGTGATCTCTTCCGTTCCTGCCGCGGGTGTCGCCATGGTCGTTTCTCACCCCAGTCGGACCCTCGGGTCCAGGTAGGCATAGAGGACGTCCACGATGATATTTGCCGTGACGACGAGCCAAGTGAACAGGAGCGTGGACCCGAAGATCAATCCGAAGTCATACGGGGCGAGGAGCGCGTAGACGAACATTCGCCCGACCCCCCACAGGTTGAAGATCGTCTCGACGACCGGGAACCCCCCGATGAAGAACGCGAACGTGAGCCCGAGTACGGTGATCGTGACGTTCAACGAGTTGCGGCCGGCATGCTTGGAGATGACCACCTTCTCCGGCACGCCTTTCGAACGGGCCGTTCGGACGAAGTCGAGGTTCATGACCTCGAGCATGCTGTTGCGCACGAACCGAAGCAGCCCCGCGATCGTTCCATACGCGATCACGAGCGCCGGAAGGACCATGCGGATGATCGTGTCGAGGCTGAGCCACCCCTGACCGTGAATGGCCGCGTCCAACGTCGGGAACCCCGTGGGGGAAGTGACCACACCCCCATGAGCTAACCAACTCGGGTACTGCCCATTCGAGAAGCAGGAAATGTCGGGCCACGAGCCGTAGAAGAACTGGTAGAACGACTCCGTCTTGCACGTCGGGTCCATGTATCCGAACCCCGAACCGAAGGCGAGGACGAAGGCCATCAGAAGGATGGTCCCTAAGAGAAAACCGGGCAACGCATACCCCGAGAAGGAGATCACGCGAGAGGCCTGGTCAACGGGCCGGTTCCGGTACACGGCCGACAGGTTCCCGAGCGGGATCGACACGACGAGGATAATGATGAGCGCGAAGATGGCGAGCTCGAGCGTGTAGGGCAGGAGCCACGTCAACACCGTATCAACGGACTGGCCCTGGATGAACGATTGGGCTTGGGCCGCTCCGCTCTTATTATCGACGTACCCCCATTGGAATGTGAGACTGTTGAAAATGTAAGTGCCCCATTGGACCCAGACCGCCTGGTTCAATCCTAATTTCCCGATCAAACGGTCGTACAGGGGGTTATCGCAGTTCCCGGTCTTGTTGATGTGCAATAAGCTGCAGTTGACGTAGGGGTTGTACCCGCCCGGCGCGTTCTTGGGCGGAGGGCCGAACGAGGAGATCAGTCGGTCCTGGATCGGAAGGGCGCTCACGAGGGAGAAGGTGATGGTCATTACTCCGATGATGATCGGAACGACCAGGATCAAACGACGCACGATGTAAATCCACATCCGCATCGGCTAGCCGACCCCCCGAGCGGGCACAAAAAGAGGAACGACTGCCTCTATTTATACGGTCCATCAAGTCAAGCCGCCGGGTGCCCATCGCCCCCGACCCGAACGGCCCCTAGAGCAACGGGAGAGCGCCCGTGATCGGGTCCAGTTGCGAGCTGGGCGCGGGCCCCAACCCAAGGCAGGTCTTCGTGCCGGGAGGGACCTCGGTGAATCCCGCGTCCTCGACAAGGACCCAGGGCAGCCCGCGGCCCCGCGCCTCTCGAGCGAGGGCCTCGAGGTCGGCGAGCGTCGGGGCGACCACGGCGATCTTCTTCTGCCCCGCGGCGGACCAGGCGCGCCATGCCACCGGATCGCGTTTCTCGGTCTCCTGGGCCAACAGCACGGCGGCGTGGGCCACCTGGACCGCGGCCTTCCCCGCGGTCAGGCGAAGCTCGCCTCGGATGACCAGGACCATCTTGTAGTCGGAGGTGCCCGGATTCGGCCTACGCACCATACTCCTCCTCCCGCTTCCGTTGGAGCGCTTCCCGCTCGGCCCTCACCGAATCGAGCTCGGCGGAGAGGCGGGCCGTTTCGGACGGGGTGAGCGCGGCCACGCGCATCTCGTGCCGGAGCCGTCGCTCGTCCCGGGAGAGCCGGTCGAGCTCGCGCGAGAGCTCCCACGACCCTTCCTCGCCGGTCTCTCTCCGTTCCGGTCCCGGCGGCACGGTCCGGGCGAACGCGCCCCGCGCGAACGCCGCGGCGAACGCGACCACGGCCACCGCCGCGAGGACCGCCTCGAGGAGAGGGTCCGACCAGGCCGCCGCGAACCCTCCGGGGGCGAGGTTCAGGATCCCGTACCCGACCAGGACGGTGAGCCCCACGCTCGTCACGAACGAGAGGGTCACGACCTCGACGAGCCGTCGGGCGCCCGCGGGTCCGCGGACGCGCCACTCGGGGAAGAGCGCCTTCGTGACCGCGTAGCCGGGGACGAAGAAGAGGAGAAGTCCTCCGACGACCGCTTCCCCGACCGTCACGAACGTCATCGCCGTCTCACGAGGCTCACGGAGGGACGTCCCCTCCCGCGGCCCCGAACTGCTTCTCCATCTGGCGGCGCAGCCTTCGGTTGGAGACCAGGCCATGGGCGGCCTTGCGGGTCGTCTCGTAGTGCTTCAGGAGCGCCCGCACTTCCTGGGGGCGGTGACCGCTCCCGCGGGCGATCCGATGGATCCGATCGGCCTTGATGACCTGGGGGTCGTCGAGCTCCTCGCTGGTCATCGAGTCGAGGATCACCCGGAACCCGCGCAGCCGCTTCTGAGTCTGCTCGAGCTCCTTGTCATCGACCTTCATCCCGCCGAACCCCGGGAGGGCGGAGAGAATCCTCGAGAACGGGCCCATCTCGCCGAGGGAGTCGAGCTGAGAGCGCATGTCGCGGAGCGTGAACCGCCCGCTCATCAACGCCTTCGCCGCCTTCTCCGCGGCGTCCTTGTCGGAGAGCTCCTCGAACCGTTCGAGGAGGCTCTGGATGTCGCCCATTCCGAGCAACCGGGAGACGAACCGCGTCGGCTCGAACCGCTCGAGCTCATCGAGGTGCTCGCCGGTGCCGATGAACAGGATCGGGGCCCCGCTCACGGCGACCGCGGAGAGGGCTCCGCCCCCCTTCGCCGAGCCGTCGAGCTTCGTGAGAATGACGCCGGTCAGCCCGACGGCCTTGTGGAACGCCTCTGCGCTCCGCCCCGCGGTCTGACCCATCGCCGCGTCGAGGACCAGGATCACCTCGTCCGGGGCGAGCACCGTCTTCACGCGCTTCAGTTCCTCGATGAGGTCGGGGTCGATGCCGCTGCGACCGGCCGTGTCCACGAGGACCGCGAGGTGGGGCGGAAACCGCTCGAGCGCCTCCCGGACGATGACCTCGGCCCGCGTCTCGGAGCGGTTGGCGTAGAACTCGCAGCCGACCTTCTTTGCGAGCTGCTCGAGCTGGTCGACGGCCGCCGGCCGGTGGACGTCGGCCGCGACCAATCCGACGCGGATGCCGCGCTTCTGGAAGTAGCGCGCGAGCTTCCCGGCCGTGGTCGTTTTCCCCTGGCCGAAGAGGCCGGCGAGGAGGATCTTCTTCGGGCGGAGGTCGAACGGCCGGTCCTTTCCGAGGATCCCGCGCACCTCCTCGTAGATGATCCGGATCAGGAAGTCCCGGAGGCTCACGCCGGCGGGAGGCTTCTCCTCGACCGCACGCTTGCGCACCCTCCGCGTCAGGTCGAGCGTCAGTTGCACGTTGACGTCCGCTTGGAGGAGGGCGCGTTGGATGTCGCGGACCACCTCGGAGAGGAGCGCCTCGTCGACCACGGAGCCCCGGGCGATCTTCTGGAGGACGCCCCGAAGGGACTTTCCGAGAGAATCGAGGACCATGGAGCCGTCCGGCCCTCCCCGGGGCCGAGGGACCCCACGTGGACGGCCTATAAACAGGGAACGACATCGCGCCGGCGCGCGTCCGACCACGTGAGTGATGCGCTCGCTACGGAATCGTCTTAAGAACGTGTGCGGCTCGAAGGGTCGGAACTATGACTTCTGAAGCGACGGCGCCGGCGCCCAAGGCGGCCCCCCCTCCGAAGCTGAACCCGGTCCGGGTCCCCATCGTCGAGGAACCGGTGGCCGTCCGCACGCAGGACTTTCGCGAGGTGCTCCACGCGTACTCGAAGGAAGATGCCGTCCTCGAGGCGAAGCGGTGCATCCAGTGCCGCCGACCGTGGTGCGTGGAGGCCTGCCCCATCTCTCAGGACTGCCGAGAGTACATCCGGCTCGTCGCCGCGGAGGACTTCGACGGAGCGGCCCGGGTGACCCTACGCGAGAATCCTCTCGCCACGTGCCTTTGCAAGGTCTGCTACCACTACTGTGAGGACGCCTGCGTCGTGAAGAAGAAGGGCGTACCGATCGCGATCCGACACCTCAAGAGGGCGTCGCTCGACTTTGGCGAGAGCGACCTCGTCTACGTCCCCTCCAAGCCCAAGCACCAGCGGGTCGCCGTCGTCGGTGCCGGCCCGGCCGGTCTCATGATGGCCTGGGAGCTCGGCGTCCGCGGTTACTCGGTCACCGTCTTCGAACAGGAGCGCCGGTACGGGGGTCTCATGCAGACCATCCCCGCCTACCGCATGACCGACGAGGACGTCGAGACCGACCGCCGCCGGTTCCGCGATCTGGACGTCACGTTCGTGGACGGGACGAAGGTCGGCAAGGCGTTCCCCATCGACAAGCTCCTCCGTGAGGACGGCTACCAGGCCGTCTTCATCGCGATCGGGACCCCGAGCCACCGCTCGCTCGGTGTGCCGGGCGAGAATCTCCCGGGGGTGCTTCCGGCTCTCGATTTCCTCAAGAACGTCAACCACGGGATTCCGGTCACGGTGGGCAGGGAGATCGTGGTCATCGGGGGAGGAGATGTCGCGATGGACTCTGTCCGGACCGCGCTCCGGAAGTCCGACGGCGGCCATGTGACCCTCGTCTACCGGCGCAGTCGGGCCGAGATGCCGTGCGATGCCGAGGAGGCCCACGATGCCGAGAAGGAGGGTGTCCGGTTCGAGTTCCTGAAGGCTCCGCTCCGCATCCTCGGGATGCACCACGTCGAAGGCCTCGTCGTCCAGGAAATGGAGCTGGGCCCGCCGGACGCCGGCGGCCGTCGTTCCCCCGTCCCGATCCCCGGCTCGGAAGAGACGATCCCGTGCGACACGGTCGTCGTCGCCGTCGGCCAGAAGGCCGACTTGACTGGCTTCGGTCCCGAGCTCGACCTCAAGCTCACCTCCCAGGGGTGGCCCGAGGGGAAGGGGAAAGGATTGGAGACGGCGGTCCCCGGGATCTTCGCGGGCGGCGGTCGGTCCGTGGTCTATGCGATGGGAACCTCCATGGAGGCGGCCGATGCGATCGATGAGTACCTCGCGAAGAAGCGGGGGGAAACCTCCGCGCCCCGCCCCGACCCGTTCGGCGGGACGGAATCCTACCACAAGCCGGCCGGATACACGACCCCCATCCGCGTCTAGTCGGTCCAACGTCCCACCCGCGCCGGTCGGGAACCTTTTTCCGAGGTCCCGCTCCATCTAGCGGAGATGGCGTTCCGGCCGAGGACCTCCGCGGCTCGCACGGTCGTCCTCGCGGCGGCTCTTGTGGTCCTCCTGGCGGTCTCTTCCCTGCCCGGGACCGCGGCCGCTTCGCCCTCGTCCGTCCCGTCGGCCTCGGGGAAGCTCGCTCCGGGGGTGGAACCAGCCGCATACTCGTACCCGTTCGCGGAGCGGGCGGGGTACGACGCGAGCGTCCGCGGTTCAGTGTCGGACATCGTCCCCGCGACCGGCTCCGCTCTCGTGGCGGTCACGTTCCGCCCAAGCGACCCTTCGTTCTTCGCGCCCGCACCAGGGGCGCCCCGTCTCACGGTCGCCGAGATCGCCGACGAGTATGGTCTCTCTTCGAGCGCGTACGCATCCGCGGAAGCGTACTTCGAATCGATGGGCCTCTCCGTGGTCCACACGGAACCCGACCGGCTCTCGCTCACCGTGAGCGGGGCGCCCGCCGCGCTCGACCGCGCGTTCGCCACGGAGCTCGAGTCGGGCCACTACGAGGGGCGCGACGTCACGTTCCCCGCCACCTCTCCGAGCCTTCCCCCCGCGCTCGAACGCTCGGTCGCGGCGGTCACGGGCCTATCGGAAGGGTTCGTGACGTTCTCCTTGCCCTCCGGGCTCTCCGAGGAGGCTTCGAACCTCTCGACCGGGCCGGCCCAAGGTGAGAATGACCTCGTGACGCCGGCAATCGCCCGGGCGATCTACGACGTCTCCGCGCTCTACAACGTGTCCGCCGGGCCGGGTTCGCCCGAGTTCGCGCAAGGCGAGGGGATCGTCCTTCTCCTCTGGGGATGGGGATACTCCCCGAGCGACCTTTCCCACTTCTTTGCGAACGACTACCCGAGCGACTTCCCCGCTCCCCACCGCCATGATTATCCGGTCGATAACGCCCGGCCTCCGGCCGACAACGCAACGCAGGACCCGAGCAAGGGACCCCAGGAGCTCACGCTGGACATGGAGTGGGCCGGCTCCATGGCGCCGGGCGCGACCTTGAACGCCGTGTATGCGCCGGACGGCCCAGAGGACCAGAACTACTCTCCCACCATCGTCTCGATGACGGACGCGCTCACGGAGGCCGTGAACGACATCCCCGGCGTGACCGTGATCTCGATGTCGTTCGGGACGCCCGAGTCGTCCAGTCCGGCCCTTGCGGCCGCTTGGGCCACCGATTTCGCGGTCGCGAACCGAACGGGCATCACCCTCCTCGCGGCCACCGGCGACGAGGGAGGCGTCACGGGGGTCGATTGCCAGGGGACGCCGACTACGGACTACCCCGCCGATTCGCCCGACGTCCTCGCGGTCGGGGGCACCGAACCCACCCTGGACCGTAGCATTCTGGGGCAGATCACGGGGTTCAGCGAATCCGCTTGGGCCGGGAGCGGTGGAGGGTTCGCAAGCCAGTACTCGGCCCCGTACTGGCAGGAGGTCGGAAGCGCCGCGGGCCCGATCTCGAAGAGTGGGCATCGCGGGGTCCCGGACGTGTCGGCCGCCGCTGCGTACGATTTCCTCTATTACGACGGCCAGGACCTGGTGGACGGGGGGACCAGTTTCGCGACCCCGCTGTGGGGGGGTCTCATCGCCGAGATGGACACCCTCTACGGGAGCTCCCTCGGGTTCCTCACGCCGCGGCTCTACGCGGTCGGGGCGGCCGAGGAGACCGGCAAGGACTTGATCGGGTTGGCCGACGTCTCGAGCGGGTCGACCTGCATCGGCACAGCCCGTGCCGGATGGGACCCGGAGACGGGATGGGGCTCGCCGCGCGCGCTCCTCCTCTACGAGGACCTCACCGCCACGTTCGTCGATCTCTCCGTGTCCGCCTCTCCCTCGCCGGTGGCCCCCGGCGGGACGGTCACCGTGGTCGCCCACCTTTCGAACCGTTCGAGCGGAGCCCCGATCGCCGGTGTCCCGATTACCGTCACCCTCATGTCGAGCGCACCGAACGGACCGTGCGCGGGCGTGTGGGGGACCGAGAGCCCCGCGAGCAACGCCACCGGCGTCGTCACGTTCGCGGTCACGATACCGGTCTGCTTCTTGGGCGCGCACGGGACGGCCGCCGTCTCGGTGACGCAGGACGGGTACTTCGGGACCAACTCGACGTCGTTCGAGGTCAACATTGTCGGGTTCTTCCCCGGCCTCGCCTGGATCGAAACGTATCCGGCGAACCTGTTTGTCTTCGCGCTCATCATGGGCGTCGCCATCGCCGTGGGATACGCCCTCGGCCGCCGACCTCCCCGGACCTCTCGCGGCGCGCCCACGACCCGACCGACCTCGAGGACCGCTTCCCGGGGCGGAGGACCCACCACCGGGTCGCCGACACCTCCGACCCCCGCCGGAGGGAACGCCCCGACCGGATCTTCGAGCAGCTCGACGCGCGAAAGTGGGTCGTCGCAGCCTCCCCCCGATTCTGGACCCGCTCCTCCGAAGACCCCCTCGACGTGAACGCGCCGGGAGGTCTGCCCTCGCGGCCCGCGGGTCGTCTCGGCGGCGCTCGCCCCAAAAGACTTAATCCGGCCCCCCTGTCGCCTCCCTGTGCCCGAGGCATCGGGGGATGCCCCGGTCGGGGCGGCCCCGGTCGCTCTCTCGGGGCCGGAACGCACGCTCTTGCTTTCACTGCGGGAGCACGCTCTCTCCGCGCAGGACGAGGAGTCGCTCGGTCGCGAGGTGGGCCTTCCCGCCGACCAGGTGCGCGGATCGCTTCAGCGCCTCCGGTCGAAGCATCTCGCGCTCGTCGAGGAAGAGCATGAGACCGTCACCCGCCTCACCCCGAAGGGACAGAGCGCGATCGTCCGCGGACTTCCCGAGAGGAGGTTCTGGGACGCCCTCCAGCAGAAGGGCGGGTCCCTCACTCCGGACGATGTGCGGGCGGCCGGGCTCGACGACGAGGAGCGGTCCGCCGCGATCGGCATCCTGAGACGACGCGGACTGCTCGCGGACGGCCTCCCGTTCCGGGCGAGGCCCGACGCCCGCGCCTCCTCCGAATTCCTCCCGGAAGAGACCGTGCTGAAGCAGGTGGCGGAGGGACGCGAGGACACCGACCCTGCCATCGTCGACGCCCTCGAGCGACGCGGTCTGGTCCGACGAGAGCACCGGTCGATCAAGCGTTGGTCCGCCTCCGAGGAGGGCCGTCGGATTCCGCTCGCTCCCGAGGGGGAGGAGCTCCTGGGCTCGCTCACCTCGGACCTGCTTCGCACGGGCGGTTGGCGGGGCCGCACGTTCCGCCCGTACGACGTTCGGGCGTCGGTCCCCTACCTCACGGGAGCGCGGCCGAACCCGTACATCGCGTGGCTCGAGGAATTCGAGGACGTGTTGGTCGGCCTCGGGTTCGAGCAGGCCGAGGGGCCGCTTCTCGAGACCGAGTTCTGGAACAACGATGCGCTGTTCATGCCCCAGGACCATCCGGCCCGTTCGATCCACGACGCGCTCTCCGTGGAGGGGGTCGAGGGCGCGATGCCGCCGGCCGACCTTCTCTCCCGCGTCGCCGCCGTCCACGAAGGGAGGGCCCTCCCCGGCACGGCGACCCCCCTGGGCCCGGGCTGGCCGGGCGCGTACGACGTCCGGGTCGCCGTGCGCCCGGTCCTCCGTTCCCAGACGACCGCGGTGTCCGCCCGGTACCTCGCGGCCCACCCCCGACCGCCGTTCCGCATGTTCTCGATCGACCGGAACTTCCGGCACGAGCAGGTCGACGCGCGGCACCACCTCGAGTTCCACCAGTGCGAGGGGATCATCGGGGAGGAGGGCCTGGATCTGCGGCACCTCATCGGCGTCTTCACGACGCTCGCGGAGGCGATCGGCCTCCGGGAGATGAAGATCCGACCGAGCTACTTCCCCTTCACCGAACCCTCGATCGAGGGATACGTCCGGCACCCACGGCTCGGGTGGATGGAAGTGTTCCCGGGCGGGGTCCTCCGACCCGAGGTCCTCCGCCCGCTCGGCGTCGACGTGCCGGTCCTCGCTTGGGGGATCGGAGTGATGCGCCTCGCGATGGTCGCGCTCGGCTGCAACGACATCCGCGAACTGTTCCAGGACGACCTCGCGACCCTCACCGGGGGAGGCCCGTAGCGATGCCGCGCGCGGTCCTGGACGCGGAGCGCCTGGTCACCTTCGCGGGTCGCCCGCTCTCCTCCGACGCTCTCGATGAGCTCCTCTTCGGCTCGAAGGCCGAAGTGGAGGGTCACGAAGTGGGAGCGCTCACGGTCTCGGTGACCCCGGACCGCCTGGACCTTCTCTCGGAGGGGGGCCTGGGCCTCTACCTTCAGGGCGTGCTCGGGGTGGCCCACGGCATTCCCCCGTACTCCGCGTCCCCGAAGGAGGCCATCGTCCGCGGATTTGACGTCGACCGTTCGGCCGAGTCGATCCGCCCGGCGATCGGCGGAGCGATCGTTCGCGCCCCCGTCGGCGGTTCGCTGGACGCGGGGCTTCTCGCGGAAGCGGTCCGGTTCCAGGAGCTCCTCCACGCGACCATCGGCCGGGACCGCCGGGCCGCGAGCCTCGGGATCTATCCCCTCGACCGCATCGAGCTTCCCGTCCGGTACGCTCTCGAGCCGTTGTCCTCGGTCCGTTTCGTGCCGCTCGATGGCACGGAGGAGGTCGGGGGAACCGAGTTCTACCGGGACCACCCGATGGCCCACACCTACGGTTCGCTGGGCCGGACCGAGGACTCCTGCCTCACACTCCGCGACGCTCGCGGGACGATCTTGAGCCTGCCCCCGGTCCTCAATGGGCGAGCCGCGGGAGAGGCCCGGGTCGGGGACCGAGAGCTCCTGATCGAGTCGACAGGAACTCGAGAGCGCACGGTCGCCGAGGCGGTCGGGCTCCTCCTCGTGCCGTTCGTCGCCCAGGGTTGGACCGTGAGCGCGGTACCTGTGGCCCGCCCCGAGGGTCCCCCGTCGAACGGGGCGGCTCTCGTGGGAGCTCATTCGGTCGATCTTCCGACCTCGGCGCTCCGCACGGTCGGCGGGGAGAACCTGTCGGCCTCGGTCGTCGAGCGGCGGCTCGCCGCCTGTCGGTTGACGGGTCACCCCCATCCCGGGGGCTGGAAGGTCGATGCTCCGCCGTGGCGCCCGGACCTCCTCACGAGCGTCGACGTGGTCGAGGACGTCCTGTTGGCCGAGGGGGTCCGTCCCGAAGAGGGCGTGCTTCCTCCCAGCCACACCCGAGGAAGGCTTCGGCGCGAAACCCTCTTCCGCCGTCGGTTCGCGAGCGCCCTCCTGGGGCTCGGGTTGGCCGCGCCGCATACCTCCCTCCTTGTGTCGGAGGCCGCGGTGGCGCGCGTCGGAGGGGATCGTCCCCTCCACCTGAAGAACCCTGTATCGGCCGAGTTCGCGTACGTGCGGAACCGGTTGCTCCTTTCGCACCTCGAGGTGCTGGGGCACAACACCCGGCACGGCTATCCGCAACGGTTCGGGGAGGTCGCCCCCGTGATCCTTCCCTCCCCTGGCTCGGGGACCGGAGGGGAGACCCACTACCACGCCGGGGTGCTCCTCGCCTCCGATACGGCCGGGTTCGCCGAGGCCGCGGCGGTCGTCGAGTACCTGCTGCGCACCGTGGACGTGGTCGCGACCCGCGAGCCGACCGAGGTCCCCGGCATCACGAGCGGGCGCGCGGCGCGCTCTCGGGTCGCCGGCGAGGTGGTCGCGGAGCTCGGAGAGGTCGCGCCCGCCGTGCTCGCGGAGCTCGCGGTCCCCGTGCCCGTGGCGTGGGCCGAGGTCGACCTCACGGCTCTCTGGCCCCTCGTGGCGCGCCTCGACACCGATTAATAGCGCTCCCCGGTCCTTCGGCGATGGCCCGGAGCCGCCGCCCCCCCACCCCGTCCCAGTCGCGCCGCCGCTGGAAGAAGGCGGCCCGGCGCGCGATCGGCCATCGGACCGAGGGCGGTCGTCTGCCTCTCCTGGTGGAACCCCCGCCCGACCCGGAGGCGGCGTTCCTCGAGCAGGTCGGTTTTCCCGGGGAGCCGCCGTTCACGCGAGGGATCCAACCGACGATGTACCGGGGACGGCTCTGGACGTTCCGCCAGTACTCCGGGTTCGGAAGCGCGGCGGCCACCAACGAGCGCTTCCATTTCCTCCTGAAAGGAGGGCAGACCGGCCTCTCGGTCGCCTTCGACCTTCCCACGCAGAACGGCTACGACTCGGACCACGTGCGAGCTCGGGGGGAGGTCGGCCGCTGCGGCGTGCCGGTCTCCACCCTGGGGGACATGCGGCGCCTCTTCGCGGGGATCCCGCTCGATCGGGCGACCGTCTCCATGACGATCAACTCCACGGCTCCGGTCCTCCTCGCGTTCCTCGTCTCGGTGGCGGAGGAGAACGGCGTCCCGAGGGCCCGGCTCGGCGGGACCGTGCAGAACGACATCCTGAAGGAGTACATCGCGCGGGGCACGTACATCTATCCCCCCGGTCCCTCGATGCGGCTGACGGTCGACCTGATCGAGTTCGCTACGCGCGAGATGCCGCAGTGGAACTACATCTCGGTCTCGGGCTACCACATGCGCGAGGCGGGAGCGACCGCCGTTCAGGAGGTGGCGTTCACGATCGCGAACGCGATCGCCTACGTCCAGGCCGTTCGCGAGCGCGGCCTCGACATCGATGAGTTCCTCCCCCGACTCTCCTTCTTCTTCTCGGCCGACCGGAACTTCCTCGAAGAGGTCGCGAAGTTCCGCGCGGCCCGCCGCCTCTGGTCCCGGATCGTGACGGACGAGTTCCACGCGAGGTCGGGTCGATCGAAGCAGCTTCGGTTCCACACCCAGACCGCCGGGTCGAGCCTGACGGCCCAGCAGCCCGAGCTCAACGTCGTGCGGACGACGCTCGAGGCGCTCAGCGCCGTCCTCGGAGGGACGCAGTCGCTCCACACGAACGCGTTGGACGAAGCGCTCGGGCTTCCGACGGAGTCGTCGGCGCGCCTCGCGCTTCGCACGCAACAGATCCTGGCCGAGGAGTCGGGCGTGGCGAGCACCGTCGACCCTCTCGGGGGCTCGTACGAGATCGAGTACCTCACCGACCGGATCGAGGCGGAGGCCCGCGAGTACCTCAACCGAATCGAGGGGATGGGTGGGGCGCTCGCAGCGATCGAGCGGGGGTTCGTCGCGGGGGAGATCTCGAAGGAGGCGTACCGTGTGGCCCGGGCACGGGAGCGCAAGGAGGAGGTCGTCGTCGGCGTGAACGAATTTACCGAGGGGAACCCGCGGTTCTCCCTCTTCCCCGGGAGCGGTCGGTCCGGGGTCTCGGCCCAGCGGATCACTCCCGCCGAGGAGCGGCGGCAGGTCCTCGCCGTGCGCCGATGGCGAACGGAGCGGGACCGTGCGGCCGTCGCCGCCGCCCTCGCCGAACTCGGTGCGACCACCGACCGGGGGTCGAACGTGATGCCGGCCGTGCTGAGCGCGGTCCGGGCCGGGAGCACTCTCGGGGAGGTCGCCGACGTATGGCGGAATTGCTTCGGCGAGCAGCCTCCCTCCCGAGCGATCTAGCGAGATCCAAGGAGAACATCGGAGGAGGAACGTTCCATGAAGCTGGACCACGTCGGAATTGCGGTGCCGAGCATCCCTGAGGCTCTCGAACGATGGCGCCCGCTCCTTGGGCCGCCCGCCGCTCCGCCGGAAGAGGTGCCGGGCGGCATCCGCGTCGCGTTCCTATCGGCCGGGCCGACCCACATCGAGCTCGTCGAGCCGACCGTACCGGACTCTTCCGTGTCGAAGTTCCTTGCGCGAGGCGGAGGCGGGCTCCATCACCTCGCCTTCGCGGTCCCGGACGTGGACCGGGCCCTCGCGGAGGTCGCGGCGAGAGGGGGCCGCCTCGTCGACCTCAAGGGACGCCCGGGCGCCCGAGGGCGTCGCGTCGGATTCGCGCATCCCTCGGCGTTCGAGGGCGTCCTGGTCGAGTACGTGGAGGAGCGACCATGAGCGAGATCACCTCCGCGCAGCTCTCCCTCCTCTACGACAGCCGGGGCCGGCCCACGGTCGAGGCCGAGATCGTCCTCAAGTCGGGGGCCCGGGGCCGCGCCGGTGCGCCGAGCGGAGCGAGCACAGGAACCCACGAGGTCGTGGCGTTCCCGAAGGGCGGGGTCCCCGAAGCGCTCTCGACGTTCCGTGCCCGCCTCGCTCCCCGCCTCCTCGGGCGCGATGCCGGGGACCAGCGGGCGATCGACCACCTCCTCCACGAGGTCGACGGGACCTCCGACTTCTCCTCGATCGGAGGCAACACGGCGACCGCGGTGTCCCTCGCGGTGGCGATCGCCACGGCCCAGGAAACGGGCAAGGCCCTCTGGCAGGTTCTCGCCCGGCCCGGTGTCGACGGTCGGTCGTTCCCGGCGATCGTGGGCAACTGCCTCAACGGAGGGCGCCACGCGATCGGTGGGCCCGACATTCAGGAGTTCCTCGCCATCGCCTCCGCGCCTCGCCCCGAGGACTCCGTGCGCGCCGCGTTGCGGGTGCACACGCTCGTCGGGGAGGAGCTCCATCGTCGCCTTCCGAAGGCCGCTCTCGGCCGTGGCGACGAGGGAGGGTGGGTGGCCGCGGTGTCGAACTGGGAGGCGCTCGAGATCCTTTCGGACGCCTGCGCGAAGGCGCGGGACGAGCTCCATCTCGAGGTGCATCCGGGTCTCGACCTCGCCGCGAGCGAGTTCTACGAGGACGGGCGGTACCGCTATCGGGAACAGACGCTCGACTCCGAGGGACAGGTGGGGTTCGTCTCGAAGCTCGTGGACCGGTTCGGCCTAAAGTACGTCGAAGACCCGTTCGACGAGGAGGCGTTCGGGGCGTTCGCCGAGCTCACCAAGGCCGTGGGAGATCGGGTCCTCGTCGTCGGGGACGACATCTACGTGACCCAGGACGCGCGGTTCGCGCGCGGGCTCGAGGAGCACTCCACGAACGCCATCCTGATCAAGGTCAACCAGGTCGGGACGCTCACCGACACGTTCGTCACCGTGGACCGGGCCCGGAGCCAACGGATCGCTACGGTGACCTCCCACCGGTCCGGCGAGGTGCCCGAGGGATGGCTCGCGCACGTGGCCCTGGGGACGGGAGCCTGGGGCTTGAAGTGCGGGATTCTCGGCGGAGAGCGGGTGGCAAAGCTAAATGAACTCCTGCGGCTCGGCCGCGCCACCGGAACCTGAAACGATGCCCGACGAGGAGACCCCCGCCCCCGAGCCCGTGACGGCGAGCGACGGCCAGGACATCCAGCCCGGCGAGCTTCTCATCCCCGAGGACACGTATCTCACCTCGGGCGTGCACATCGGGACCCAGCAGAAGTCGGCGTCGATGCGCCGGTTCGTCTACAAGGTGCGCTTCGACGGCCTCCACGTCCTCGACGTGCGCGAGACCGACCGACGGATCCGCCTGGCGGCGAAGTTCCTGTCCCGGTTCCCCGCGGACCGGATCCTCGTGGTCTCCCAGCGCCAGTACGGGCAGAAGCCGGTCCGGGTGTTCGCGAAGACCCTCGGGGCGGTCTCGTTCGCGGAACGATTCGTCCCGGGCTGTCTCACCAACCCGAACCTCGAGGAGTACTTCGAACCGAAAGTCCTCGTGGTCACCGACCCGGCGACGGACCAGCAGGCGCTCAGCGAGGCAGTCTCGATCGGGATTCCGGTCGTCGGCCTCTGCGATGTCAACAACGAGACCCGCGACGTCGACCTCGTCATCCCCGCGAACAACAAGGGCCGGGTGGCCCTTGCGACGGTCTATTGGCTGCTCGCCCGCGAGGTCCTGAAGGCGCGCGCCGGCGGGACCGAGGTCGAGTACCCCCTCACGATCGAGGACTACCAGGCGGCTCTCTAAGCCCTCATCGCCGACCCCCCGGTTCGGCCACAATTGACCTTTTATCGGCGGGCCGCCTGCTCATCCCGTGGGACCGCCGAAATCGGGCCTTCTCGAACTTCTGACCGAGCACGGGGTCCCCGAGAAGGGGGCCCGCGTCTACCTCGCCGCGTGCCGGGGCGGGGCGATGACCGCGAGCGAGCTCGCCCGCGTTTCGGCCGTGAACCGCGTCGAGGCCTACCGGTTCATCAAGCAGCTCACGTCCGAGGGGCTGCTCCGGGCGACCGGGAGCCGACCGCGCCGGTTCGAAGCGCTCTCCCCGGACGACCTCGTCGACCGCTGGATCCGTCGGGCCTCCGACCGCCTCCGCCAGCTCGAACACGACCGGGACCGGATCCTCGCGGAGTGGGAGGAGGGACGGGACGAGTTCGACGAGAAGGACCCGAGGAAGTTCGCCGTGCTCGAGGGAACGGAGGCGATCCGCCGGTTCCTCCAGAAGCGGATCGGCGCCGCGGACCGCGAGGTCCTGGTGAGCGCGAGCGACCGGTCGCTCTCCCGGTTCGTCGACGTCGGGCTCGACCGCGCGTTCCGGGAGGCGAACGGCCGCGGCGTGAAGGTCCGGGTCGTCACCGAGGTCCACCCTCAGAACCTGGTCGAGGCGAAGCACTTCTCGGGCTTCTCGGAACTCCGACACTCCTTAAGCCCGGTCGCGAACCGGGCCGTCGTCATCGACCGGCTGGGTGCCCTCGTGTACGTGTCGAGCGAGGACGGGTTCGGCCGCTCCGGGGAGGAGCAGGTGGCCCTCTGGTCGTCGGCCCCGATGTTCATCCGCCTCGCTCGGGACTACCACCACCGTCTCTGGACCCCCGCGACGCGCGCCGAGACCCGGTTCGTCGAGATCGAGACCCCGTCCGAGGCGTTCCTCCCCGTGGTCGCGGGGAAGGAGGCCGCACCGTTCCAGCGGCTCAAGGAGGTCGCCAAGCTCGGCATGCGGGCCTCCGGAGTGCGCGAGTTCCACCTTCAACTCCCCGAGCTCATCGAGACGATCGCCCGCCAGCTCGGACGCGAGATCGCCGAGCAGGTGGAGGGCCGATCGCCCGCCGAGCTCGCTCGGGCGCTCGGGCTCTATTACGAGTCCCACACCATGGGCCACCTCGTGACGGTCCGCGAGAAGCCGCTCACGCTCCGTGTGACAGGCTGTTTCGCGTGCACGAGCGACTCCCCCGAGATCGGGAGGGTGATGTGCCCCGAGCTCCTTCGCGCGATCCTCGAGACCCGTCTCGGCCAGAGGTGGGAGGTGTCGAAGCCGGACCCCACCAAGCACGCGAGCCGAGGCTGCCTGTTCACGGCGAACCCTGCTTAACGTCGCATGCTACGCCGGGGCATGGTGTAGCATGTGTAGCATACAAACGATACATGGCGCGAACGAACCTATAAATAGTACCCCCTGAATGGGGTGGGCTACAAGCTATGAAGACGAGCCCTCCCGCACCGTCCGGCCGCCATCCCCGTGCCTCGAGCTCGAATGCCCCCGCCCGTCCCGTCACGACGAGCGGGATCGCCCCCTTCCCCACGGCGCCCCCGACCGCCGAGGTCTGCCCCAATTGCGGTTCGTCCCACCTCATCCGGGATGAGATCCGTGGGGAGATCGTCTGCGCCGACTGCGGGCTCGTGGTCGACCAGAGCGCTCTCGTGAGCGACCGGGGTCAGCGCGGCTCGAAGGAGGACACGGGTCGAGAGGCCCGTGGCTGGGGTCCCGTCATCTCCCCGCTCATGCCCGACAAGGGCCTTTTCAGCGAGATCGGCGTCCCCACGCGCGACTTCCAGGGGAACTCGCTCTCGCGCAACACGTCGCTCAAGTTCTACCATCTCCGCAAGCTGAACCACCGACTCCGTGCCGCGCGCACCCACCAGCGGAACCTCGTGGTCGCGCTCGGCGAGCTCAATCGGCTCGCCGGGGTCCTGGGCCTTTCGAGGGAGGTCAAGGAGTCGGCGACGTACATCTACCGCCGGGCGCTCGAACACAAGGCGACCCGCGGAAAGAAGATCGTCGCGCTCGTGGCCGCGAGCGTCTACGCGGCGTGCCGCCAGTGCCACGTCCCGCGGACGATGAAGGAGATCATCGCCCACTCGAAGGCGACCAAGATCGAGGTCGGTCGCGCCTACACGTTGCTCGCCCGGGAGCTCAAGCTCGGCCTCAAGCCGGTGGAGCCGCGCGACTACCTCGTCCGGTTCACGCAGGACCTGAACCTCTCGAAGGAGGTCCGCCAGAAGGTGCTCTCCCTCCTCGAGCAGGTCGAGCAGGTCTACTCGACGAGCGGCGTGCTCCCGAACGGGATTCTCGCCACGATCATCTACATCGCCTCGAACCTGATGGGCGAACCGCGGAGCCAGGACCGGATCGCGGCGGTGGCGAACGTGACGCCGGTCACGATCCGCAACCACTACAAGGAGCTCCTCGAGCTCCTCGGGCTCCCGAAGAACCTCACGAACCCGCAGGCCCGCGGCACCCTTCCGAACGAGGCCGCCCCCACGGGGGAGAACGGCCCGCTCGGAGCGCCGGCCGCAGGCCACTAGGGGCCCTTCGGCCGACCGCCCGCGGCCCGGGGCGGGCCCCCGGAAACCAGATGAACCCCCGCACGGCTCGCGGAACGTGCCCGCGGTCCCGGCGCTGAGCTACTCGTCGTTCCGGACGTACGAGGAGTGTCCCCTCCGCTGGCGCTTCCTCTATGTCGAAAAGCTGCCCGAGACCCCACGGGGGTACTTCACCTTCGGACGGGTGATCCATTCGGTCCTCGAGGAGCTCGTCCAACCGCTCGTCGTGCCGCTCGCCCGGAAGGCCGGCGAGAGCGACCGGCAACGGACGCTCGATGAGTGGCATCCGCACCCGCACGCGGGGACCCCGGGACGATGGATGACCGAAGAAGAGCTCCTCGTCGCGTACGACCGCACCTGGTCGGGGGAGGGGTATGTCTCCCCGGACGAGGAGGCGCGGTACCGCACCCTCGGTCGCGAGATCCTCCTGCGCTACTACGACCTCCTCGTGCGGGAGCGCCCCGCCCCGGTCGCCGTCGAAGAGCACCTCGAGGCTCGGTGGGACGGGATCCCGGTCCACGGGTACGTCGACCGGATCGACCGGACCCCGGCCGGAGGCCTGGAGATCGTCGACTACAAGACGTCGCGCGACCTCTCCAACGATGACGCGCGAGAGAGCGACCAGCTCAGCCTCTACCAGGTGCTGGTCGAAAGCAACTACACCGAGCCGGTGGAGGGCCTGACGCTCTACCACCTGCGTTCGCTCACCGCGCTCAAGACCGCGCCGAGGGCGCGCACCGCGCTCGCCGGCCTCCACGACCGATTGGGGAGCACGTTGGACGGGATTCGGGCCGGGGCGTTCGAGCCGTCGCCCGGTCGGTACTGCGCTCGGTGCGACTTCCAATCCCGCTGTCCGGAGTTCCGCACGGTGCCGAAGGCAGAGGGGGAGCGGCTGCGCACGCTCGTGGACCGGTTCGAGTCCCTTCGGGCCGAGGAAGGCCGGCTCGAGTCCGAGCTCCGGCGCACGGCCGAGGAGCTTCACCGAGCGGCCGAGGCGCTCGGGGTCCACCGGGTCCCGGGGAGCCGCTCGGTCGCGGTCCGGCGACGCGAAGAGGCTTGGCAGTACTCGCTCGACGCGGTCCGACCGATCCTCGAGGGCGCCGGGCTCGCCTCCCGCGTCCCTTCCGGAGCCCCGGACGAGGTCCGTCGCTTGGTCCGGGACCCGACGGTCGACCCGGAGCTCCGGCGCAAGGTCGCCGAAACGGGGGCCCGTCGCGTGAAGTGGTACTGGGAGCTCGAAGACGGCGCGCCGGAGGCGTAACGCGCGGCCGTCCGCGCAAAGGCTATCTTTCGTTTCCAGTACTCCCCCGTATGGGTATCGCTCTCGCTTCCGACGCACGTCTCGCGTCCCTGAACGGCCGGACCCCCACTCTCGCCACCCTCTGCTCCCATTCCTCGCTCCAGATCTTCCACGGGGCGCGCGCCCTCGGGTTCCCGACCCTGGGGATCTCCGTCGGTCCTCCGCCGAAGTTCTACGACGCGTTCCCTCTGGCCCGACCGGACCGGTTCCTCTCCGTTCCCCGGGCCAAGGACCTCCCTTCCGCGGCCCACGCGTTGCGCTCCGAGGGAGCGATCCTGATCCCGCACGGCTCGTTCGTGGAGTACGTCGGCGCCGACACGTTCGCCGAGCTCGACGTGCCGGTCTTCGGGAACCGCGCCGTGCTCGGCTGGGAGTCGGACCGGGAGAAGGAAAGGGAATGGCTCGAGTCGGCCGGGGTCACGATGCCCCGCCGCTTCGCCACCGCCTCGGAGGTCGAGGGGCCGGTGATCGTGAAGTACTACGGCGCGAAGGGCGGCAAGGGGTTCTTCCTCGCGAAGAACCGCGAGGCGCTCGAGGAGTTCCGCCCCACCGGTCCCTTCGTCATCCAGGAGTACGTGCTCGGGACCCGCTACTACATGCACTACTTCTATTCCCCTCTCTCCGACCGGGGGTATCGCGTCGGCCACGGCTCCCTCGAGCTCCTCGGGATGGACCGTCGTGACGAGGCGAACATCGACGAGCTGTACAAGCTCGGGGCCCAGGAAGAGCTCCTGAAGGCCGGGATCCGGCCCACGTTCGTGGTCACCGGGAACGTTCCCGTGGTCCTTCGGGAGTCCCTCCTCCCGAGGGCGTTCGATGTGGCGGCCCGGATCGTGGAGCGGTCGATCGACCTGTTCGGCGGCATGGTGGGGCCGTTCTGTATCGAGGGGATCATGACGGAAGAGCTCGAGTTCAAAGTGTTCGAGATCTCGACCCGCATCGTCGCGGGGACGAACCTGTTCATCTCAGGGAGCCCGTACTCCGACCTTCTGGAGCCGGGCCTTTCCACGGGAAAGCGCATCGCCCAAGAGATCCAACGGGCCCGCGCGGAGAACCGCCTGGCCGAGATCCTGAGCTAGCGGGGCCGCTTCGGTCGAGGTTCGCCGGCACGGTGCGAAGGGGCCGGAACAGAACGGTCGGAACGTACGGGTCGCAACGGAAGGGAGATGTCCACCGCGATCTTCTCCGACCATCTCGGCAAGGTCTACCCGAAGGGGAAGCCGGGGAAGTTCGCGCTCCGCGACGTCTCTCTCGAGATCCCGACCGGACGGGTCTACGGCCTGATCGGACGGAACGGGGCCGGCAAGACGACGTTCGTGCGGATCGCGGCGACGCAGCTCGCCCCGACCTACGGGACGGTCTACGTCCTGGGCCACGACGTGCGCACGGAGGAGCGCGAGGTGCGCACCCAGATCGCCTGCGTACCGCAGGAGTCCCGCCCGCTCTACTTTCTGAACGTGGAGGAGGTCATCTACCTCTACCTCAAGCTGCGCGGGCTCGACCCTCAGGAGTCCCGTCGACGCACGCAGGCCGCCCTCGACGAGCTGTCGCTCACCGAGTACCGTCGTCTGCTCGTGTCGCGCCTTTCGGGAGGTCTTCGTCGGCGGACGATGTGCGCGATGGTCCTCGCGTCGGACGCGGACATCCTCTTCCTCGACGAGCCGACGACCGGCCTCGACCCGATCGCTCGGCGGGAAGTATGGGAGGCGATCCGTCGGGCGAGCCGGGAGAACCGGACCATCGTGCTCACGACCCACTACCTTGACGAGGCGGAGGCGCTCTCTGCCCGGCTCGCACTCATCGAATCCGGTCACCTTGAGCTCGAGGGGACCCCGGCGGACCTGCGGGGCCGAGTGCGCTACCCCTACCGCGTGGCGATCCAGGGGGCGTTCCCGCGGGACGAGCTCGCCTCGTACGGGAAGGTCTCCGAGATCGAGGGGGGGATGCTCTTGTTCACCCGCGAAAGGGAGGCCCACGAGGTGGCCCGTCGCGCCCTCGAGCGGGGGCTGCGCATCTCGATGGGCCCGGTGAGCCTCGAGGACATCTTCCTCGATGTCGTGGGAAAGTCGATCGATGAGGACTCCGACGCCTCGGAGAAGAAGGAAGAGGACGTCGAGGAGGCCCGTGCATGAGCCGACGCAACCGACTGCGCTCGGTCCTCACGCTCGTCCAGCTGAACGGCCTCATCCCGATCCGGACGACGCCGCTCTACCTGCTCAACACCGTCGCCTCCCCGCTCTCGTTCCTCTTCTTCATCTTCATCGTGTCGCACGGGACGTACCTCGACTTCGGGATCACGGGCGGCATGGTCCTCACCATGCTCACGGTGGGGACCGGTCTTCAGAGCGACCTCACCCACTACCGCCACGACCTCCGCTTCCAGGACGTCGTGGTCGCCTCTCCGGTCGAGGCGCCGATCTACGTCGCCGGCATGGCCCTGAGCGAGCTCGTCTACTCTCTGCCCGCGCTCGCGGTGTTCGTCGCGCTGTTCTTCGCGTGGGGGCACCCCACCGTCATGAGCGTCGTCGTGATCACGGGTGTCGTCCTCCTCGTCTGGGGGTTCGCGAGCGCGCTCGCGTTCACCCTCGCGACGTACTTCGAGGACGTGAGAGAGACGTTCCTGTTCTCGCCGATGATCTCTCTCGTCCTCACGGTGCTACCACCGGTCTACTACCCTCTCTCCGCCCTCCCCGCCTGGGCCCAGGCGGTGGCGCGCATCTCGCCCACCACCTACGCGGCCGGGCTCGTCCAGGGCGCGTGCGGCCTCGCGCCGCTCACGCTCTCGGACGCCGAGCTCGACTGGGCCGTGCTCGTGGCGTTCACGGTCGCGCTCTTCCTCCTCGCGGCCTTCAAGGCCCGCTGGAGGGAGCCGTAACGAGCGGAACGAGCGAAAAGTGCGCGGCGCGAACGGCCCGTCGCGCGAGTCCTTATGTACCGGCCTATTGGTGGAGCCGCGATGCTTTCGTTTGCGGACAGTCGGAGCTTCGACGTCCCGGATGAACGCCTCTCTCGATGCCTTTTCTGCGGGAAGGACCTCGTGGTGCTTCCGGACGACCGACGGGGCGGGGCGTGCTTCGATTGCCTCGCGCTCTCCGTGCGTCCCCCGGCGCCGTGCCCGACCTGCGGGATCATGATCCCCGGGGAGGAACGCGCCATGGGCTGCGGGAACTGCGGTTGGTATCCCCTCCGCGACTAGCGTTGGCCCGTCCCTCCTCCGCTAAGCTTATCGGTCGCGTTCGGTCCGTCGCCCTAGGGCGTGCCGAGGTGGCTCAGTCCGGTACGGCGCGAGTCTGGAAAGCTCGTGGCGGAATACGCCTCGGGAGTTCAAACGCCGAGGACGGCCTCCCCGTCCCGACGGGAATTCTCCCCCTCGGCGCTCCCCGCTCGGCCCGGGTCTTGAGGGAAGGGATGCGAGGATCCCCATGACGGTCCCGGACCGAGCCCAGGCACCCGTGCTCCTCCAAGTCGACGCGATCCTCTCCCGGCTCACGGGCCGTGCGGCCCTCGAGGAAGTCTGCCGGTTCCTTCGGCTCTCGTTCGCTCACTATCCCTGGGTGGGGGTCTACCGACTCCACGGCGCGGAGCTCGTCCTCGACGCGTGGGACGGCCCTCGGGCGACCGAGCACGTTCGGATCCCCGTGGAGCGTGGGATTTGCGGGCAGGCCGTCCGGGAGGAGCGGACGGTGATCGTCGACGACGTTCGATCGGACCCGAACTATCTCGCGTGCTTTATCGAGACACGGGCGGAGATCGTCGTCCCGGTCCGCCACGGGGGCCGCGTCGTGGGCGAGATCGACATCGACGGGAACTCCGTCCGGGCGTTCGACGCGTCGGACCGACGGTTCCTCGAGAGCGTCGCCGCGAAGCTCGGCGACGCGCTGGTGCGCTCGGCCGCAGAGACGCCGCCCGGTTGATCCCCCGCCGGATCGTGGCCAGTGCGTCCGCGAGCGCCCGACGTCGGTCGAAGGGGGCGAACCCTCGAGGCCGGGGCCGCCGGCGTTGCCGCTCGACCTCCCGCGAGATCCCTCGGAGGGCCCGCCGGAGCTCGTCCACGATCGGTAGGTCGGCACTTTGGCTCGTCCGCGAGAGCGGGTTCAGGTCGATCGAGATGACCCGCTTCCCGAGAGCGCGGAGGGCCTCGGTCCGGTCCCCGTCCTCGAGGGGAACGAGGCAGACGTCCGCCTCCCGGATCCCCCTTCGGTCGACCTTCGCCCGGTCGGAGGGGAGGTGCGGGATCGTCGCGGTCGGCCGCACGCCGAGCACCCGGCGGACGCCCGCCGCCCGAAGTCGGTCCGCGACCTTCTGCGCCCGGGCCCCGGTCCGGTGAAAGAGGTTCACCTCCACATCGAGGTGCGGGGTCGCTCTCGCGAGCGCCGCCACCTCTTTCGCGGCGAGGGCCGCGACGTTGCCGTTCACGCTCACCACCGGATGCCGGGCCGCGAGGAGCCACGCGGCGGCGGTGCGCTCGGCCCGACGGGCCGAGGCGGTCGTCCGTTCGCCGAGCAGATAATCGAACGCCTCCCCGCGCCCCTGGGCGATCAGTCCTTCGGGGACGACGAGGCCGCTGCGGTGCGCCTCGGCCAACTCGTGGCGCACGCGGAGGCTCTCGAACCGCGGGTGACGGGGAGAAAGGCGCATCGGGCCGTCCGCTCTCCGACCCTAGCGCGGTGCCGGCGGAGGGTCGGCTGCGGTCCCTTCGGAGGCGGCCCGTCGGCCCTCGAGTGCCGCGACCCGTTGTTCGAGCGGCGCGAGCCCCTCCTCGATCGCCTTGGCGATCGTGAGCTTGAGGCTCTCTTCGAGGGCGACCAAGTCCCGGCCGAGGTCGATGATCCGACGGGCGTTCTCGTTGAGGAGGAGCCGGCTCTGGGTGGAGACCCGGTACGTGTCGGAGAGGTCCTTCGTGAGCTGATGGGACGACTGAGCGAACGTCTCGATCGAAGAGCCGACCGGCTTCCACTTCTCCTCGAGGTTCGTCGTGAGGGTCGCGGCGAGCTTGTCGCCCGCTCCCTGGATCCCGTCGGTGACCTCGCGCGAGACGCGTTCGGCCAGTGACGTCTCCATCCCCTCGAGACGGGCCTTGACCTCCTGGCCCATCTCTTGCGAGCCGGTCTCGATCCGGCCCAGCCGGTCCTCGACCGATTGCAATCGGGCGAGCAGGTTCGAGTACGCGGTCCCAATGAGCGTGTCCTCGTGCACCTGGTTCAGTTCCATACCGCGGAGCAGGAGGTGGAGAACCCAATGCTCCCGACCTTTCGTCTCCGCGAGGGGTCCATGGTCGAGGCGGTCCCGGACGTCCCGGTCGTCGATGAGCGACTGAAGCTCCTTCAGCACCTCGACCCGGAGGAACGAGGTGGTCCCCCCGGCGTTCGCAGGGCGCCCCGCCATCGCCGGACCATGGGGTTCCCGGGCCTATATACGTTGGGCGGGGAGGGGGGCCCGAACGGAGGGGGCGCCGGAGAGGACCGGGGGCGACCGAACGACCTCGGGGGTCGGTCCCGGATGGTGGCCGGACCGGCCTACTCCACGAACTCCCGCCCCAGGAGCTCGCGAGCGACGATCAGCCGCCGGATCTCCGATGTCCCGGCCCCGATCTCTAGGAGCTTCGCGTCACGGGCCAGCCGCTCGAGGGGCAGGTCGCGCATGTACCCGTACCCCCCGAAGATCTGGATCGCATCGAGCGCGACCCGGGTCGACGCCTCCGACGCGAAGGTGAGCGCCGCGGCGCTCGCGCGGAGGTTCCGCGGGTCGGAGCGGACGGTCTCGAGCGCCGCGTACATGAGGTACCGGGACGCCTCGAGGTCGGTGTACATCGCGGCGATCTTCGCCTGCACGAGCTGGAACTTCCCGATCTTCTGCCCGAACTGCTCGCGCTGCCGAGCGTAGACGAGCGAGCGGTCGAGGCACTCGGCGATGATCCCGACCGGGATCGCGGTGAGAACCGCGCGCTCGACGTTGAGGCCGCTCATCATGATCCGGACCCCTTCGTTCTCCTTGCCGACGAGCTGCTCCCGAGGCACCTCGGCGTCCTGGAAGGCGAGCTCCCCGGTCGGAGAGCCCCGCATCCCCATCTTGTCGAGACTCCGGGTGACGGAGAATCCCGGCGTGTCGCGTCGGACCAGGAAGGCGCTGATCCCTTTCGACCCTTTGTCCGGGGCGGTCTTCGCGTAGACGAGGAGCGAGTCGGCGACGGGCCCGTTGGTGATGAACTGCTTCGTGCCGTTGAGGACGTAGTGGCCGCCCTTGTGCTCGGCCCGGGTGCGGATCGAGACCGCGTCCGAGCCGGCGTCCGGCTCGGTGAGTGCGAGGGCCCCGACAGCCTCCCCGGAGGCGATCGGTGGGAGGAAGGCGGACCGTTGCTCGTCGTTCGCGTTCCGGGCGACGTTGTCCGCGAACAGGTTCGAGTGCGCGCCTACGGAGAGCGCCAGAGCGGGGCTCACCCGCGCGATCTCCTCCAGGACCAGGGCCTGGGCGATGTACGACTGTTCGAGCCCCCCGTACTTCTCCGGAAGCGTGAGGCCGAGGAAGCCGTGCTCTCCGAGACGGCGAAAGACCTCCCGCGGGAAGAAGTCCTCCCGGTCCATCCGGTCGGTGACCGGCGCGATCTCCTTCCGGGCGAACCGTCGGGCGGCCTCGCGGAGGTCCTGCTCCTCCCGGGAAAGGCTGAGGTCCATGCACGGGCCACGACCTCCGAGCCAATACCCTTGCGGGAGGAACTAGCGATGCCGGACAGCGGACGCCCTACGCACGAGTCCGATATGCAGGCGCCAGGAAGGCCGGCGCTCGGGGAAGTCGGACCGGTAGTGCGCCCCTCGGCTCTCCCGCCGCGTAAGCGCTGCCCGGGTGATGAGCGATGCGGTCAGCACGGCGTTCGCGACCGGGCCCGGGAGCTCTTCCGGGGACCCGGGCTCGGTCGTCTTCCCGAGGTCGGAGAGCTCTTCGACGGCCGCGCGGAGCCCGCTCCCCGTGCGCACGATCCCGACGTTGTCCCAGAGGAGGTCCTGGACCCGGTCGAATGCCCGGGCGAGGTCCCCCCGTCCGGCACCGCTGGGCCAGTCGAGGCGCATCAAGCGCCCGGGCGCACGGATCGGGCTCGGCACCGGGTGGACCATGTGACGTGCGACGCGTTCCCCGAACACGAGCCCCTCGAGGAGGGAGTTGCTGGCCAGGCGGTTCGCGCCGTGGACCCCCGTGGAGGCGACCTCGCCGCAGGCGTACAGGCCGGGGAGGCTCGTCCGGCCTTCGAGGTCGGTCGTGACACCGCCGATCATGTAGTGGGCGACCGGAGTGACGGGGATCCAATCCCGGGACGGGTCCAGGCCGTACGTCGCGAGGAACCGGCAGATCGAAGGGAACCGGGCGAAGAAGCGGTCCCGCGGGATCCCGGTCGCGTCGAGGTAGACGCACGGGTGCCCGGACCGGTGGATCTCCCGGTCGAGGGCGCGGGCGACGATGTCGCGAGGGGCGAGCTCGGCGTCCCGATGCTGCCCCACCAGGAACCGCTCCCCGGCCTCGTTGCGGACCACGGCGCCCTCGCCGCGGACGGCCTCGGTGATGAGGTACCTCGGCGCCCCCTCCCTCCAGAAGACGGTCGGGTGGAACTGGATGAACTCCATGTCGGTGAGGAGCGCCCCCGCCCGGAAGGCGATCGCGACTCCCTCGCCGGTCGCGACCGAGGGGTTCGAGCTCTGGCGATAGAGGCTTCCCGCACCCCCCGTCGCCAGCACGACCGGCCCCGGCGCCGTCTCCTCGAGGTTCTTCCCTCCATCGCTCGAGATGAGCGCGACCACTCCCTCGCGACCGGCCGCCCGGAGGCCCCGTAGGGCCGTGCGCTCTCGGACCTCGATACCGGCGTCCAGAACGCGTCGTTTGAGCGTCTCCTCGATGGAGAGCCCGGTCTCGTCCCCCCCGGCGTGAAGGATCCGGGAACGGGAGTGGGCCGCCTCGCGCCCGAGCATGATCTGACCTTCCGCGGTGTCGAACGGAACACCGTAGCGCACGAGGTCGGCGATGCGGGCCGGTGCCTCGAACGTGAGCACCTTCGCGGCCGCAACGTCCACGAGTCCCGCGCCGGCCCGGATGGTGTCCTGAAGGTGAATCGAGGGCGAGTCGTCCGGCCCGACCGCGGCGGCGATCCCTCCCTGAGCGTAGCGGGTGTTCGCCTCCTCGAGACGGGCCTTCGTGATCAGAGTCGGCCGTAGGCCGAGCTCCCGGCACCTCAGCGCGACGTAGAGTCCCGCGATGCCCGTGCCGACGACCAACGGGCGCCCGTCGTGGTCCCGCACGCTTGGGGGAGCGGGGGGCGTGGTATATGGGCTTCCCCCCGAGAGCACGAGCGTCGTATACCTGCTCGGCCTGGGTCGGTCGTGTCCGAGAGGGAAGCTCCGTCCCCCCGCACGTGGGAGGCGGTGGTCTCGGTCCGGGAGGACGTGTCTCTCGAGGACGAGCTTCTCGGGCGCTTCGCGCAGCAGAGCGGGGACCGTGCGATCGGGGTCACCGACCTGGTCTCGCTCCGCCGAGCCTTCTATCGGGGGGTGGCTCCGCCGGTTCCGATCCCGCCGGAGCGGCAGGCCCGCCTCGAGGAAGGCCGGGCTCTCCACCGGGCCCTCGGTGCCCGCCTCTCGGGCGAGGGGACCCTCGAGGCCCGGGTGCGTCGGGACGGCCTCGTGGGGCGCATCGACCTCCTCTCCGACCTCCCGGTCGAGGTGAAGACCGCGTCGACGCTCGTCGAGCCATCCCGCCTTGCCACCGAACGACCCGAGCATGTCGAGCAGCTAGCGATGTACTGTGCCCTCGTCGACCGTCCGATCGGCCGCCTCCTCACGCTCGTGCCGGGAGCCGACGGGGTGTCGGATGCGCAGGTCCTCGACCTTGCGTTCCGGTCGACCGACCGCGTGAGCTCCGAGATGCGGCGGAGGGCGTCCCTGCTACGGACCGCCTGGGCCGAGGGACGTGTCGACGAACTCCCCCGGTGCCCCTGGTACTTCCGCGGCTGCGAGTTCCGCGACGCGAAGGTGTGCGCTTGCACGGGGGAGGAACCCCCGGTTCCGACGACCGTCCTCGATGAGCTGACGGGGACCTCGGTCCGGACGGAGATCCGCGACCGGATCCTTCCCATCCTGTCCGAACCCGTGCGTCCGGAGGAGAGCGCCCCGGTGGGGCGGTACCGCGACCTCCTCTACCCTCGGCGCGCCTACTTCGAGCGCGTCGCGCCCGAGCCCGTCGCGGCGCCTCCTTCCTCCCCCGCCCAAGGGGGGACCACTCTGCCCTCCCCGAAGACCCCCGACCTCTACGCGCGGTGCACGGAGGCTCTCGAGAGCGGCCCGGCGGGAGAGGTCGCCCGCCTCGTAGGGCGGGGGAATGAGCCCGAAGAGGAGGTCGTGGGCTTCCGAGGGCGACCGTATCTCGTGCGGACCTCCCGCGCGTGGTCCCGCTTCCGACCGAACGAACTCGTCGCGCGCGCCCCCCAATACGCGCTCGAGCTCGGGATGCGGTGCGCCATGACCGGCACCGACACGGGGACCCTGGTCGTCGGGTTTGAGCGGGCCGGGTCCGACCGCGAACGGCTCCAGGTCCTCGAGCTCCGCTTCGGCTCGCTCACGCCGTTCTCCCGGTGGTACCGAGAGCGGGCGAACGCGCTCGCCCGGGCGCTCCGGGAGCGGACTCCGGACCTCCTCCCGGCCTGTCCGCAGTGGATGGTGGCCGATTGCCCTTACCGCTCGGATTGCGGCTGCGGAGCCTCGGGGGACCGGGTGACGCGATAGATCGTCGACCGGGCCGTCGGCGCGAGGTGGAACTCCTCGTAGAGGCGGCGCGCGGGTTCGTTGCCGGCCGTTACCCAAAGGTGGACGCGCTCGTACCCGAGGGCCCAGAGCGCCCGCAATCCCCATCGAAACAGGTAGCGACCGTATCCCTTGCGACGGAACTCCGGGTCGACCATGAAGCTCACGAAGATCCCTTTGCGCGCCGAGCGCTCGGCCGACAGGATCGCCCCCACGAGCGTCGGCGGGTCGGGCCGGTAGAGCGCGGTAGAGGCCTCATCGAGGAAGCGGCCGAGGCTCCCTTCGAGAAGTGCCGAGGTCACTCGCCGGTACTCCTCGATCCGGTCCCCGATGAGGAGAGCGTCGACGGAATCGCGCACCGATCGAAAGTCGAGCTCCGCGAGCGCATCGACGGTGACCGCTCGGATCGGTACCAAGGCCATCCCTTCGGGCACCGGCCCCGGAGACCGTCCGTCCTCGGCACCGAGGGACCGTTCCATTCCGATCCGCTCGAGCACGGTCGCACCCGGGCGGTCGGAAAGACGGCGGAGGAGCTCCCCTTCGTGCGCGGGAGAGAGCCCGGTGAACCCGAAGTTGATGGACCGGACCTCGGGCGGTAGGTGAGCGACGAGCGTGTCCGTGAGGCGCTCGCCTCGGTCGACCGCCCCGGTTCCCTCGGCGACATGGACATGACCGTAGGCCTCGCTCCCGCGGACCGAGAAGAAGGAGAGCCCCGCGCCGACTTCGGTAGGAGAGAACCAACCGGTGGTTCGTCCCGAGCGGAGCTCCTCCGCCGTTCGCTCCACCCAATCCCCCGCAGGGGACTCGTCCCGCGCGAGAAGGGCCGCGCGGACCGCGTGGACGATCTCCACGAGCTCGTCGATGCGGGCCCCGCGCGTCGGACGGATCTCGTCCACGGCCCCGCTTCCCAGGCTACCCCGCCGCGATCCGCTGGAGGATCTGCGCGATGTCGGGCGCGACGGACGCCTTCTCGGCGGGATTGCCGAGCGTGTCGGTCGAGTAGACGTCGCCCACGACCGCCTTGATCCGCTCGAACGAGTCCTTGAGGAAGAGGCCGTGGGTGCACGCGGCGCTGATCCCGGCGGCCCCGGTCTTCTTCAGGAGCTTCGCGGCCTCCACGATGGTCCCGCCGGTCGAGATGACGTCGTCGACGAGGGCCACGTGCGCGTTCTCGATCGGCAATGGCAGGGTCGAGGGAAGGGAAAGTTCGACGTGCTCGGCGTCGATCCGGTGCTTCTCGAGAGCGAACCAGGGCTTGTCGAGCAACTGGGCCATGCGACGGACCCGGTCGACGCCGCCCTTGTCCGGCGAAACGAGCAGGTCGAGGGTCCGCTCCTTGAGAAGGCGAGCGATCGCGGGGATCCCGCTCGCCTCGTACGCGGGCTTCGTGAACTGCGTGAGGGTCTGCGAGGAGTGGAGGTCCACCGTCACCACGGCGTCGGCGTCGAGCTCCACGTGCCGACAGAGCGCTCGCGCGCTCACCGGTTCGCCCGGGAAGAACCGTCGGTCCTGGCGGGCGTAGCCGAAGTACGGGACGACCACGAACGACCGTCGGGCTCCGGTTTCCCGGACCGCGTCCTCGAGAAGGAGGAGCTCGAGGAGGTCGCTGTCGGTCCGTGTGGACTGAACGATCACCACGTCCTCGCCCTCGAGCCGGCCGCCGACTCGGACGTACATCTCCCCGTCCGGGAACCGCTTCGTGAACGGGATACCGAACGGCGCCCCGCCGAGCTCTCGAGAGATCCGTTCCGCTAGGGCGGTCGACGCCGTGCCTCCGATGACGTGCATCGTCGCTCCCGCGTGTGGGACCGAGCCTGGGACTATAAGTTTGCGCGAACGGCCGTGCCTCGCGGAAGAACTCGCGTTCTCGTCCGCGGGGGATCGCGGAAACGGCCGCGGGGAACGGAGTTTACAGTTCCTCGTCCGTGTCGCGCTTCTTCGACGTTTTCGTTGCCTGTTTCGGCTTCTCGCCCCGGCGTACCCGCGGCACGGGCCGGCCGCGACGGGTCCGCGCGGGCGGAGGCGGAGGACGCGTCCTACGACGGCGGACCGCTTCCCGCTCGTCCTCCTCCTCGTCCTCAGGTCGGCGTCGGCGAAGGTGGGAGAGCCATCGACGCGGGGCGGACTCCTCCGACGCTGCCTCGGCTTCCGCTTCGGACGCCGCGCGGGCCTGCTCCTCCTCCTCCCGTCGGAGCGGGGTCTCGATTCCTTCCGTCCGCAGAGCGTAGTGGATCGCGTACGCGATCAAGATGACCGCGGCGATCGCGAGGCCCATGAACTCCCACGATTGTGTCGGGACCTTGTCGGCCTGCCCTTCCAGAAGGAGCTTCACCGCGCCGAACCAAGGGATCATCCCCCGTGCCACTCCCAGGATCCAGCTGGACTCGACGAGAGTGCTGAGGACGCCGTTGGGACTCCCCGGGAAATTGGGCGACTGGTCGGGCTCGTGGTTGTTGTCCCCCATCGTCAGGAAACCCGAATGGTCCCCGAGGACTAGGGAGCGGTCCGAAGAGCCCAGGTTGAGGGTGATGTTCGTCGACATCCACCCGATGTGTTCGAGGTTGAGGGTCCCCGTGAGGCGCGTGAGCGTGGTGGTGCAGTTGATCGACGTGGAACCCGGAGGGGTGTAGGAATAGACGTCGTTCGGCCCCGTTCCGCACGGAAGGCCCGCGAGATCGGTCGCGTTGTAGGAACCGGACCCGGCCGGGTCGTACTCGAGGTACAGGATCGCCCGATGGATGACCGGCGTCGAGCCGCCCCCGTCCGGCCAATAGAGGAGAACGTCCCCGTACTCTCCGTACGTGGAGTACCCGCTCGGGATGCCACTCACGTACGAGGTGATTCCGGAGAGAGAGGTCTTCTGGGCGAGGACCAGGTCACCGGCGTTGATGAGGCCGAGCTGGTCGGACGATCCGTGCTGCATGCTGTTCGACTCGACCACGTAGGCGGGCGGCCAGTTCTGGGTGTACGCATACAATGAGACGAGCAGGACGACGATGATGGCGAGCGCGACCAGCGGTTCGAAGTAGAGGGAATCCCGAGCCCGCCAGTAGATCTGCTTTCGCCGAGAGGGAGGAGCCGCGCGGCGGCTCGGAGGCACCTCCTCCTCTTCCTCCTCTTCGTCCTCCGAAGCACGCCACCGACGCATGGGCAGCCGTCGCGCTCGATGCCGCCCCCTGCGGTCCGACGGTCGGCTCCGCCGGCGCGGGGCGTGCTCCTCCTCTTCGTCCTCCTCCTCTTCCTCGTCGTCCTCCCCTTCGTCCTCGTCATCGTCCTCCGGCTCGTCGTCCGGGGGCCGCCGGCCCGAAGAGGGGGGAGGCATCGGTCGCGCGTTCCCGGTGAACCGCTTAACACTTCGTTTCGACCCGAAACCCCCCCAGGTCCCGGAACCGGCTCTCGAGGGATGCTCTTCCGAGGGAACTCTTAAGGAGCGAAAGACCCACGGTCGGTCGCCGGAACGGCGTAGGCGGCGGCGATGCGACGGGTCGACATCTCGATGCCGCTCTTTGCCGGGATGCCGATGTTCCCCGGGGACCCGCCCTTCGAGTCGAGGTCGGTCTCCTCCCTCGCAGGGGGGGACCCGTACGACCTCTCGGCCCTTTCCTTCGGCTCTCACGCGGGGACGCACATCGATCCTCCCTCGCACTTCCTTCGCGGGGGGGTAACGGTCGACCGGCTCGACCTCGATGTTCTGGTCGGCCCGTGTCGTGTCGTGGAGATGGGCCCTTCCACGACGACCATCGGGGCGAAGGAAGCCGGTGACGTTCCCCGCGGCACCGTCCGCGTCCTGTTCCGGACGGCCAATTCCACTCGCTGGAAGCGCGAGCTTTCGTTCTTCCCGGACTTTGTTGGGCTCACGGTGGCGGCCGCGGAGGTCCTCCTCGAGCGCGGAGTGCGCCTCGTGGGCATCGACGCGCTTTCGATCGAGAACGACCCGACCGAAACGTACCCCGTCCACCGAGCCCTGCTCGGTCGGGGGGTCGTCCTCCTCGAAGGCCTCGTGCTCGCGGACGCCCCGACGGGCGAGTATCGTCTCGAATGCCTTCCCCTTCGCCTGAAGGACGGCGACGGTGGTCCCGCCCGGGCCACCCTCGTGACGGAGGAGGCGACGGGGAGATGGCGCTGATTCCTCCCGGGCCGGGCGCCCATGACCTCACTCTCGCGACCCCCGCGTTCTACCTCCTTGCGGCGACCCTCGGCCTCTTCGTGGTGATGCTGCTCGTCCTCCGCCACTCCCATCCGAACCGGAAGCGCGGGCTCGAGGGGTATCTCGACGCCGCCGGGGTGAGCCTTGCGTTCCTGGTGTTCGGGGTCGTCCTCGTGGTGGCGCTCGTGACCCACGACCCTCAGGGCAACGGTACCGCCTACGCGCTCTACGAAACGATCCTCACCGGCTACTGGCTGGCCTTCGCGATCCCGGTCGTCACGGTCGGGAGCTCCGTTCAGGCGCGCTCGCGCGGGTCGATCCGCTGGCTGGTTCCGTCGATGGCGATCGCGGTCGCGATGTTCTTCGGGATCTTCGCGTACTACTCTTCGGTCGTCTGACGCCGGCGCGGGCCCGACGGGTCGAGGAGGGGGGGCCCTTCGTGCCTAATCCCGTTCGTCCGGGGGAAGCATATCGGGGATGCCGTCTGCGATCGGATAGTCGACGTGGCATTTCGCGCACGTGAGGTTCCCTTCGACGATCTCGGCGCCCTCGGTCCTCCGGGACGCAAGGGTGAGCTCTCCTCGGCAGAGGGGACATCGGAGGATCTCCAAGAGGTCGTTCTTCATTTGGCGGCTCCCTCGACGATCCCGTACCCGATGAGCCTCCAGGCATTCAGCTTTCGGGAGATCGCGACCCGGCTCCCCGGGAACACGGTGACGGCCCGGTTGAGGGCGAGCTCGAATTCGTCGCCCCGCGCGCTCGTCACCTTTCCGGAGGCCACCGTGGTCCCGACGGTGACGGCGAGCATCTCGCTCGTACGGATCTTCTCGACCTTGATCTCTCGCTGAGCGCCGAGGACCCGGTCGAGGAGGGTCGCCTTGAGGCGGATCTTCTGGCTCACGGGGGGAAGGGTTCCGGCCGTGCCCACGAGACGGCCCGTGAGACCGTCCCCCTTCGCGAGGGCGGGGTCGAGGCTCGTACCGATCGCGGCGAGGCCGCCCGGGTGGAGCTCCTGCCACTCCTGGCCTCCGGAGAAGATCGAGGTGATCTTGGTCGTGAGGGACTCCGAGTGCTCCGCCTCCGGGCCGGGACGGATCTCGATCTCCTCGCCCACTTGGAGGTGGCCCTGAAGGAGCGAGCCCCCGAGAACGCCGCCCTGCAACGACGCGGGCCGCGTCCCCGGGCGGTTGATGTCGAACGACCGGGCGACGTACATGAGCGGAGGCTTGCTCGGGTCCCGGGTGGGGGTCGGGATCGTCCGCTCGATCGCTCCGATGAGGGCGTCGATGTTCACGCGGTGGTTCGCGCTCACCGGGATGATCGGTGCGCCGGCGATCGGCCCTCCCTTCAGGAACTCGGCGACCTCCCGGTAGTTCGCCTCGGCCTCCTCGGCGGTGAGCAGGTCGATCTTGTTCTGCACCACCACGACCTTTCGGACGCCGATGATGTCGAGGGCGTAGAGGTGCTCCCGCGTCTGAGGCTGCGGGCAATGCTCGTTCGCGGCGATGAGGAGGAGCGCGCCGTCCATGATGGCGGCTCCCGACAGCATCGTCGCCATCAGGGTCTCGTGACCCGGGGCGTCCACGAACGAGACGGCCCTCAGGAACTTCGCTTCGCCACCGCAGGCGGGGCAGATCGGTTGAACCGAGAATCCAGAGGGTTCGGGGCAGTTCGGGCACTTGTAGAACGCGGCGTCGGCGTACCCGAGCTTGATCGAGATCCCCCGCTTCAGCTCCTCGGAGTGGCGATCGGTCCATTCCCCGGTGAGCGACTGGGTGAGCGTGGTCTTGCCATGGTCGACATGGCCGACCAGGCCGATGTTGACCTCGGGCTGGCGGGGGACCTTCATGCCGCCGCGAACAGCTCCGCGAGAGGCTTAGGGCCTTTCTGCTCGACGATCAGGTTGATCTGGACGGTGTCCTCGCTGATCGTGTTGCCGCGGAACGTTCGGCGCCGGCGCATCCCGCTTCGGGGGGCGTGGAATCCAAAACCCTCCCCCACGTAGAGCCGGGTCTGGCGGGCTCCCGGGAGGTCGGGTCGCAGAGGGAAACCGCTCTTGTCGGTGCCGCCGGTGATCCGGAACGTGTAGCCGGTCGCTCCGATGAGCTCTCCTCCGACGGCCTCGCCGATGCGCTTTCCCAGGAAGCCGGCGGCCTGGGGGTCGCCGACGGTGCGCGCGATCGACTTCTCGCGCTCGGAGATAACGAGCTTGTACTCCACCATCCGGTCCTCAGTAAGCGAGTGCGCGCCAGTGGAGGGTCGTTTAAATAGCTTGTACCTCGGCGGCGAACGCCCGGACGGCGCCTCGGGAAGGGGTAGGCCGATGGTGCCCCATCGCGCGCGTCCCCCGAACGGCCTCCTCCGACCGGTGCCTCCCGAGAAGCGGCCTTATCAACCGGTGCCTTGCCTCCCTTTCGATAGGGTGGCGAGGGCGAGTGACCGACCTATCGACCTACGCGCTCTACGCCGACCTTTCCCTCCTTCTCGCGGGATTTGCCTACGCGGCGGTCTCGGACCTTCGGGATCGGGAGGTCGCGGACGAGCTCTGGCAGGTCCTGGGAGTGGGCGGGTTCGTCCTCGGGTTCGTGTCGGTCGCCCCGGGCGGGGTCGTGCCGACCGTCCTTTGGACCGTCGTCGGCCTCCTCGCGGTCCAACACCTGTTCTCCTGGGACCTCCGTCTGGGGCGCTGGGGGGAACGCTACGCGGACCTCCTCGAGCTCGTGGCCTACGTCGGGGTCGTGGTGGTCCTCTCGGTCGCGGTGACGCGTCTCGGTCTCGGCGAGAGCACCGTCCCGGTGGCCGTGGTCGCCGTGCTGGTGACGGTCCTTTTGGCCCGGGGGCTGTTCGAAGCGGGCATCCTCTTCGGAGGGGCCGACGCGAAGGCGCTCATGGTCGCCGGCCTCCTCGTGCCGATGTTCGCGAACCCGTGGGTCCCCCCTCCCTCGACGGTCGCCCCGATCACGGCGATCCTTCCGTTCGCTGTGACCGTGCTCATGAACTCCGCCCTGTTCTCCGTCGCGGTCCCGCTCGCGATCGCGGTGCGCAACCTCCGGCAGGGAGAGTTCCACGGGCTCTCGGGGTTCGTGGGGTACACGATCTCCGTGGAGGACCTCCCTCGGAAGTACGTCTGGCTCCACGACCCGATGTTCGGGGAGGCCCGCGAGGAGGAGAAGGAGATCGAGACCAGCGAGGACGACCGAAAGCGTCGGGAGAAGGCGGCGGAGGAACTCCGCTCCCGCGGGGTCGCGCGGGTGTGGGTGACCCCCCAGATCCCGTTCCTCGTGGTGATGGCGTGCGGCGTCCTCGCGGCCCTTGTGTTCGGGAACGTCCTCTTCGACCTGATTCTTGGCCTCTAACGACCCCGGGGAAAGCTTTTCTTATCGACCCACGGTGGCGACAAGTCGAAGATGCCGAAGGCCCACGCTGCGAGGAAGGCCCCGATCCGCGTGCTGATCGCCAAGCCCGGGTTGGACGGTCACGACCGGGGAGCGAAGGTCGTCGCCCGCGCGCTGCGGGACGCCGGAATGGAGGTCATCTACGCGGGGCTTCGGCAGACCCCCGAGGAGATCGTGCGGGCCGCCCTCGAGGAGGACGTCGACCTGATCGGTCTCTCCATCCTGTCCGGCGCCCACATGGCGCTCTTCCCCCGGGTCCTCTCGCTCCTGAAGGAGCAGGGAGGCGGCAAGATCCCGGTGTTCGCCGGGGGAATCATCCCGGACGAGGACGCGCGCCGTCTCAAGAAGGCGGGGATTCGCGCCATCTTCGGACCCGGCACGTCCCTTGAGGAGATCGTCGCCACGGCCCGGACGCTGGCCCATCGCGCGGCATGACGGAGGCCTCCTCCCGCCTGCCGGCGGCCGCCCGTGCGATCGTCGAGGGTGACCGTCGAGCGCTCGCGCGCACAATCACCGCGATCGAGAACGGGGACCCTTCGGCGGACCGGATCGTTCGGAGCCTCTACGGTCGGTCCGGGCGAGCCCCGGTCGTGGGGCTCACGGGGCCGCTCGGCGTGGGCAAGTCGAGCCTCGTGAACTCGCTCGTCGGGCGCCTCCGTTCGCTCGGCCAAACGGTGGGCGTCATCGGCGTCGACCCTTCGAGCCCGTTCACCGGCGGGTCCGTCCTCGGCGACCGGATCCGGCTCGAGCGTCGTGCGGACGACACCGGTGTGTTCTTCCGGTCGATGGCGAGCCGGGGAGCCGCGGGCGGGGTCGCCGCCGCCACGCGCGAGGTCTCACGCCTCCTCGACGCGGCCGGCTTTGATGTGGTCCTCGTCGAGACGGTGGGAAGCGGTCAGGTGGACGTCGCGATCCGGGACATCGCGAGCACCAGCATCGTGGTCCTCGTTCCCCACCTGGGCGACGAGGTCCAGACGCTCAAAGCGGGCCTCTTCGAGATCGCCGACATCTTCTGCGTGAACAAGGTCGACCTCCCCGGCGCCGAACAGGCCAAGCGGGACCTGTCCGAGCTCGTCTCCCTGGGCGGCCGCCCGAGCGAGTGGGAGCCTCCGATCGTCGGCACCTCCACCGTGGAGCCCCAGGGGATCGAGGAACTCTGGAACGACGTGGTCGCCCACGAGAAGTTCCTCGACGCGTCCGGGGAGAGGACCCGCGGGGAACGGAAGCGACTCTCCTCCGAGATCGTGGGGCTCGCGCGGGACCGGATCGGGCGCGAGCTTCTCGACCGGCTCGAGAGGGACCCGTCCCTTCGACGGTTGCTCGACCAGGTGGTCGCGCGGCGCATCGACCCCCGGACGGCCGCCGACCGACTGGTGCGTCGGGGACGGTCCGCGCGATGACCGGCTGGGACCTCTCCCTCGTTCTTGCCTTCGTCCTCCTGGGCGTGGCCGTGGCGATGGCGTACTTCGTTTTCGCGTCGTTCCTGTACGGTGCGGGGTACCAGCCGACCCCTCGTCGGTCGGTCGAGACGATGCTTCGGTTCGCCGAGGCGGGGCCGAACGACACGCTCTACGACCTCGGCGCAGGGACGGGGGCGATCGTCTTCCGGGCCGCCCGGACCTACCGGGCGCGCGTGGTCGGGGTCGAGGTCGAACCGCTCCGATACCTCATCCTTCGACTTCGGAAGGCGACCGGTCCGTTCTCCGACCGGATCACGCTGCGTTGGGGGAACCTCTTCGACCTCGATTTCCGTAGCGCCAGCGTGATCACCGCATTCCTCTGGCCGGGAGCGATGGCCCGATTGCGGCCCAAGTTCGAGAACGAGCTTTCGGACGGGGCCCGGGTAGTGAGCCACTGCCACGCGATCCCCGGTTGGACGCCGGAGAAGTACGACCGGGACACCGACGTCTATCTCTACCGTTGGCCCACGGCCGCGACGCGACCCGCCGCCAGGGCGGTTCCGGACCCACGCGTCGGCGCATAGATCGCGAGAGAGCCTCCCGACGGCGCGTCGGGGGGCGGGCGCCGCGATTCGGTCGGTGGGCAGTCTACGGCTCGCCCGTGGGAGATGAGGACTTCGCGGCGGAGTGACCGCCCTTCGCGCCCTTCCCCTTCGTGGGCGTCTCGACCGGGGGAGCCGGGGAGGAACTTTCCTCGGCGGGGGCCTCGGACGCGATCGCGGCCTCGGGAGCTTCCTTCTTCTCGACGGCCTCTTTCTTCTCCGGAGCCGGAGTGACGTACTCCTCCACGACGCGGATCGTGTGCGGGTGGAGGTGCGTCCGCAACCGGTCGATGACCCGCGGCTTGGCCGCCATCCACGCGATGTCGAACTTCGCGCGGTCGGGAACCTTGAGCGTGAGGACCTTCTCGTGGAGTTCGACGTGGAACTCGGACGACCGGCCGTACTGGAGCTCGACCACGGCGAGAGCCCGCTCGGAGGGCTCGGTAATCCGTTCGAGGACCTTGAACTTCCCCCGGACCTTGCGACCGGCGAACGGAGGGTTGAAGTCGACGCGCACGCGGGCCGCGGTGAGGGAGACGACCCGGCCCCGCCGTCCGTCGATCGTGAGCGGGGTCCCGATGTCGAGGCGAGCGTCCTCCTTCCGCATCTCGGGAAGCCGCTCGACCTGGTGCATGGAGAACAGCTCGATCAGGTTCGGGTCGCGCTCGCCGAAGGCGTCGGTCGGGGTGTACTCCCGCGGCACTTCCTCGCCGACCATGAGCCCGATGAGAGAGTTCTCGATCCCCGGAGGAAAGTACTCGCCCCCGATCTCGTGCGGTCGGGGACCCCAGCTTCGTCCCTCGGTCTTCGCGTTCTCCTTCTGCGCGAGCTCCTCGTTCGTCGTGTCGAGCAGTTCGGTCTTTCCGCCCGACTCCGTCCAGAGTTCGTACTCCAGCCGAACCAGGTCGCCCTTCTCGGTGACCTTCGCGGCCGCGCCGTGGTGGGCCTCGGGAGGCATCGTCCCGCCGAACCGGGGAGTGGGATAAGGTTTTCTCGATGGGGAACGCCGCCTTTCCGAGGGCCGCGGTCCGAGGGATTCTCTTATCGTGCGCCCGGGGGCGGGGCCGATGCCTTGGGCGCAGTCCCCCCTCGCTCGTCCGGACGGGACAGTCGGTGCCAGCGGACCTCGGCCTGGACCAGGGCGAACGGCTTCATGGCCGCCTCGACGTAGCGCAGAGGGTGCTTCACCGGTCGACGGCGTTCGGAGAGCCGGTCGGAGAGCTCGCCGTTCTTGAGAAGGGACATCGCCATCGCGACCGAGTACCGGTAGCGCTTGCGAGCCCAGCGAGGAAAGCTCGATTCCGCGCTACGGTCGTGGTAGACCCAGGCATCGGGGACGAACGAACCCACGAGCCCCGCACGCGCCGCCCGGGTCTCGAGGTCGTGGTCCTCGGCGAACGGGATCCTCGGGTCGAACCCGAGGTTTCTCAGCGGTGCGGTCTTCCACGCGGTGTTCTGGAGCGGAAGGTAGGTGACCTTGCGGGGGACGAGGTCCGCGTAGATCGACTCCTCGAGGAGGACCGAGTACCGTTCGAACGAGCTCTCGGGAGGCCGGAGCGGCCGAGTCGGTCCTCCGGAAAAGTCCGCGGTGCCCCCTTCGATGGGAGCGATGAGACGCGCGAGCCACTCCGGAGGGGCTCGTTCGTCGGCGTCGAGAAAGGCGGTAATCTCTTCCGAGAGGTCGGCGAGGCTCGCCGAACGGGCCTCGACGATGCCGCCGGGATACTGCCGGACGACGAGCGGGAGACGGGGGCATCGCTCTCGTGCCGCGGTGAGGAGGGACAGCGGTGTGGCGGGGGAGGCGGCCACCAGGACCCGGTCCGGACGTCGCTGCTGCCCGTCCAGCGAAGCGAGGGCGTCGAGAAGGCGCGGGTCGTCCCGGACGGCGACCTCCACACCGACGGTCCCCATCGTTCTCCGACCTCCGTCCGCCGTAAGTCCGGCCGACCCTCCCCGGGCCCCAAGGCGCCAAGACCTTAATCCCAAGGGGGCTCGGGAGGATGTGCGGATTCTCCTCATCGGAGGGGGGGTCCAACCGATCCCGCCGACCGGGTACGGGGGAGTGGAGAGGGTCCTCGCCGACCTCCGCGCGGCCCTCGTGGCCGCGGGGCACGAAGCGGAGGTCGTGAACCGGGTCCGTCATCGTCGGATGATCGACGAGTACCCGTTCGCTTGGGAGCTCCCCCGGCTCCTCAAGGACCGACCCTACGACGTCCTCCACGCGCACACGCCCGTGGTCGCGAACCGGCTCGCGATTGGAGGGTACCCGTTCGTGTACACCTCGCACTCGCGGCACTGGTTCTACCGGGACCGCATGTCGCACCGGTGGGGGTACTGGCTCGAGCGGCGCGCGGTCCGTCGGGCGAAGGCAGTGGTCGCCCTCACCCCCCGGCTCGCCCGGACGATGGCATCCACGGTCCACCCTCCCCTCCCTCCGGTCTCGGTGATCCCCATCGGAGTGGACAGTGCGCGATTCACCCCCGCGTGGGAGAAGCGCTCGGGACGCAGCGCGCTCGGGGTGGGCGTGGTTCTTCCGTTCAAGCGGTGGGAGATCGCGGCCCGGGCCACCCGAGGGCTCGGGGTGAAGCTCCGGATCGCGGGGCCAACGCCGTCGGAAACTTACGCCGCGGCGGTCCGCGCGGCCGGCGATCACGTGGAGCTCCTGGGCGAGGTCTCGGGGGAGGAGCTCCGCCGTCTCTATTCCGAGAGCGACTTCCTCCTCCATCCGAGCGCGGTCGAAGTGCTCCCGGGCGTGGTCCTCGAGGCGTTCGCCGCCGGGATGGCCGTCGTGGGAGGCTCGGCCATCGAGGGCATCGTGGAGGAAGGGGCGACCGGTTGGGCCCTCCCCGATTCGGACCCGGAAGCATTCGCCCACACGATGGGTTCGCGCGTGCGCGAGCTCACCGAGGACGACCGTCGGCGGCGGGAGATGGGAGATCGGGCCCGCGCGGTTGCCGAGAGTCGCTTCTCCTGGCCCCGAGTGGCCGAAGAACACCTTCGGGTCTATCGGTCCGTCGCCCCCGCATCGAGCGGGGCCTAACTGGGGCGGTCGCCCCCCGTGCGGACGTGGCGGACCGCGACGAGTTCCTCGATCGACCCGTCGACGGCCTGCGCGCTGTTCCACCGCGGGTTCCACCCGAGGGCCTGCATCTTCCGGATCGAGAGTAGTTGGACCGGTACGTCCCCCGCCCAGCCGCGTTCCCCGCCCGTGTAAACGATCTGCGCCCGGTGACCGTGCGCCGCGACCACCTTCTCCCCGATCTCCCTCACCGAGATCTGGTCGTCCGTCCCGAGGTTGAACAGGTTGACGCGGTCGCTCGTCCGCTCGGTCGCGAGGAACATCCCGGCAACGCAATCCTCGGTGCGCAGGTAGCTCTTCGATTGGCGTCCGTCCCCGAGGATCTCGAGACGCGTCGGGTCGCGCCGCAACTTGTCGAAGAGGTCGGGGAGGATGCCGTGCGTCATGTTCGGGCCGATCACGTTCGCGAACCGGAAGATGTGCACCGTCAGTCCGTAAGAGTGGGCGTACGCCGTGAGAAGTCCCTCGGCGGCGAGCTTCGCGGCCCCGTAGAGCGACTGCGGCTGGAGCGGCCCGTACTCCTCGGGGGTCGGGAAGACCGTCGGGAGCCCGTAGACGACGCTCGAGGAAGAGAACGCAATCCGGGGCACATCGTGCCGTCGCGCGGCCTCGAGCACGTGGAAGGTCGCGAGCGTCCCCTCTTCGAGGTCGAGTCGAGGGTCGGACATCCCCTTGCGGATGTCCGGGTTCGTCGCGAGGTGCCAGATCGCACGGGCCCCCGAGAAGAGGTCCGCGTACGAAGCGGGGTTCTTGAGATCCGCGACGGTGAGGGCCGCGGTCTTCCCGCTCGCGGAAGGAACGAGGTGCTCGCGCCGGCCGCCGGACAGATTGTCGATGACCCGCACTTCGCTGGCCCGTTCAAGAAGCTCGCGGACGAGCACCGAACCGATCGCCCCGGCCCCGCCGGTGACCACCACCGGCCCTTCGAGAACCGGTTTCGGCATCGGGTCGATTGGAGGTGGGGAAGCATATATAAGCGAAGGCCCGTCTAAACTCATTGCACTTCTAGTCCCGGAGGGACGGCGCATGCGCACCTACGTTCGAATGACCTTCCACTCCGAAGGCGCGAACCCACTCAAGGTCGTGGAGGTCATGAAAGGTCTCGGGTTCGAGGAGTCGATGGGGATGCACGATTTCGTCTACAAGTGGAAGGACAAGGCGCCGATCGACGATGTCATCCACCTCACGACCGAGATGCACGAACGCCTCAAAGGCCTCGACGTGAACTACGAGATCACGACCATCTCCTGAGCCTTCGAAATTCCGCACATGCCTTCCGAGGATCTCGACCGTCTGGAACGCCTGCTCCTCCTGCACCTTTTGGAGCACCGCGGCCAGCAGATCCGGTTCGAGGCCTCGCAGTGGACCACGGAGTTCGGAATCCTCCGAAAGTTCGCGAACGAGGACGTCAACGACGTGAAGCAGGCTCTTCGATTCCTCGAGATCGGCCGGATGATCTACCGCCGTACCCAGTACGTTATCGGATACTCCGAGCCGAAGCACGTGTTCTCCCTCACGCCGAGCGGACACCGCAAGGCGCTCGAGTACCGCAAGGGGGATGTGGGGGACGACGGCGGGGTCTCTCTTCCTACGGAGCCGGAGGCGATCGTGGAAGCCAGCAGCGGTCCCGCAAGCAAGACGTCCCGGGGGTCCTCCACCGGTTGACCCGGGATGACGGTCCTCGAAGGCGCCCGGGTCCGGCTCCGTCCGTTGGTCCGCGCGGAGATCGCGACCGTCTTTGAGTGGTACAACGACCCCGAGACCGTGGCCCCGTTCGACCGGTTCTCGGTCGACACGTTCGAAGGGTTCTCCTCGGCGGTCGCCTCGGCCGCCGACGACGCGGCGTCGCTCGCGCCGCGGTTCGGGATCGAGCGACGCACGGACGGGAAGGTGGTGGGAGTCGTCGGATACTACCGCGCGCACCCGGTCCTCGAGTACACGGACGTATGGTACATCCTTGGGGACCGGGGCGCCCGGGGTCAGGGGTTGGGACGCGAATCGGTCCTCCTCCTGACCGACCACCTCTTTTCCACTGCGGGGACGGAGCGGGTCGGCGCGACGAGCGATGCGGAGAACGCGGCCTCCTGTCGTCTCCTCGAGGGATTGGGATTCCGCCTCGAGGGGACGTTGCGTTCCGCCCTGTTCCACCACGGCCGGTGGCACGACGTTCGCGTCTACGGGGTCACTCGGGCGGAGTGGGCCGCGAGGGGTCCGCGAGACTGAAGACGATCCGGTCGCCGCCGACCACGGGGACCGGAGGGCGCAACGTGACCCGACCGATCTCTCCCGTCGAACGGAGATGGGTTCCCCCGCACGGACAGACGTCGGCGGACTCGATCTCGACGACCCGGACCGGGTCGACCTGGACGGGAAGAGGCACGAGCCCGGAGCGGCCGGCGAACGGGTGGCGGTCCCACTCGGCACGGGGGACGTGACGGATCGTTACGGGCCGCGGGTGGACGAGGGCGTCCGTAAGGTCGTCCGCGAGCAGGGGAAGGACCTCCGCGGGGAGATGCCCCTCGAGGTCGAGGGTCGCCGCCGTTCCTGCGAGCTGGGCCTTGCGAGTGCGCAGGCTCGTTCGCGCGAAGATCCGGGCGCTCAGAAGGTGCTGGCCCGTGTGCAATCGCATGTGGCGATACCGCCGCTCCCAATCGAGAGCGCCCTCGACCTCGGCGCCGATCGAAAGGCGACGGAGGACGGTGGGAGAGGCCCGAAGACGATGCAGGACGGACGCGCCGGACTTCGTGACGTCCACGACCTCGGCCGCAGGCTCTCCGGGAATCCCGACCGTTCCCCGGTCGTTCGGCTGACCTCCCCCGGTGGGGTAGAAGAACGTCCGGTCCAGCACGACCGCACCGGGCGGTAGCGCCGTCACCCTCGCGCGGAAGGTTCGCACGTAGGCGCTCGGAAGGTCAAAGAGGAACGCGAGCTCGGTCACGCCGAACCGAAATCACCGGCGGAGAAACCCGTTGCGGGGGCGGGTCGCTCTCGGCAACCTTTTTAGAGGGGACCGATGTGTCACGCCGAGGCCCTCGATGTTCAAGCTCCGCATCAAGATGGAGACCCTCCGTGAGCTCGTCGAGGTCGTCTCGACCCTCGTGAGCGAGGTCAAGCTCCAGATCTCGAAGGACGGAATCGAGGCGAAGGCCGTCGACCCGTCGCATGTCGCGATGCTCGTCCTCAAGCTCCAGAAGGGCGTCTTCGAGGAGTTCACGGGCGAGAGCACGGAGATCGGCGTGGACGTCGAGAAGCTCAAGGAGGTCCTTCGGCTCTCGAAGCCCGGGGACATCATCGACCTCCAGTTCGATGGGAAGAACCGGCTCGTGGCCAGTGTCGGGCGGCTCACGCGACAGATGGCGATCGTCGACCCGGCCGGCATCACCGACCCCAAGGTTCCGAACGTCAACCCCCCTGCGAGCGTGACCGCCAAGACCGAGGACCTGCGGCAGGGGATCCGGGGGAGCGAGAGCTTCACCGACCACGTGACGCTTTCCCTGGAGCCCGATGCGTTCACGATGCACTCGGAGGGCGACACGGACCGCCTTGACATGAGGATCCCGAAGGACTCGCTGACCCGGCTCGATGTGAAGGAGCCGGTGAAGAGCATGTATCCTCTCGACTTCTTCTCCGCCATGGTGAAGTCGATCTCGGCGGAGGAGACGACGCTCCACGTCGGGAACGAGTACCCCCTGAAGATCGAGTTCGCCATGGGCGCCGGTCGCGGGGACGGCCGGTACCTCCTCGCGCCCCGGGTCGAAGAGGATTAAACGGGGCCGGCGCCCGTCGGGTCCCGCCTCCCCCGGCACCGTAGCTCGGGTCCCGGCGCGCCGGGAAACGTCATCCTCTTAATCGTCGGCCCGCTCGCCGATCCATGGACGAGAGTTCCGAGCCTTCCGTTGCCATTCTCTCCGCGGTCCGCACCCCGGTCGGCAAGTTCGGGGGGTCGTTGCGCACGGCCTCGGCCCCGGTCCTCGGGAGCCTGGTCGCGAAGGTCGCCATCGAGCGGTCCGGCATCCCGGCGGCCGATATCGACGAGGTCGTGTTCGGCCACGGCATCCAGGCCGGCGTGGGCCAGAACCCCGCCCGCCAGGTCCTCCGAGGCGCGGGGATCCCGGACTCCCAGGGCGCGGTCACCGTCAACATGGTCTGCGGCTCGGGGCTCAAGGCGATCCTGATCGGGTTCTCCGCGATCCGCGCCCAGGAGTTCGAACGGGTCGTCGTCGGGGGGATGGAGAGCATGTCGAACGCTCCCCACGTCCTTCCGGGGAGCTATCGTTGGGGCAGCCGGCCCGGTTCCCAGACGCTCATCGACGCGATGCAGTGGGACGGCCTGACGGATGCCTACGAGGAGCACGAGCTCATGGGCCTCACGGGAGAGAGGGTCGCGCAGCACTTCGGCCTCACCCGGGCGGACGTGGACGCCTTCGCGCTGCGCAGCAATCTGCGCGCGGTCCAGGCCCGGGACGACGGGACGTTCTCGAGCGAGGTCGTTCCGGTCCCCCCCGAGCTCACGCCGGGCGGACCCGGTCTCCCGCGCGACGAATGCCCCCGGGTCGACACCACGCTCGCCGCGCTCGGGAAGCTGCGGCCCGCCTTCGCGCCGAACGGCGTCCTCACCGCAGGCAACTCCTCCCAGCTCTCCGACGGCGCCGCCGCCCTCGTGCTCGCGAGCCGCCGGGAGGTCGAGCGGCGCAATCTGAAGCCGCTCGGATGGATCCACTCGACCGGCGAGGGAGGCGTCCATCCGCGGGACGTGATGGAAGCACCCATCCCTACGGTGAAGAAGCACCTCGTCCGGACCGGCCTCAAGCCGACGGACTTCGACCGCGTCGAGCACAACGAGGCGTTCTCCTCGGCCTCCATCGCCGTGCAGCGGTCGTTCGGCTTCACGGAGGAACAGTTCAACGTCCACGGCGGGGCGGTCGCGATCGGTCACCCGATCGGGGCGAGCGGCGCCCGGATCGTGGTCACGCTCGTCCAGGAGCTGGTTCGCTCGAAGAGCCGTCTGGGCCTCGCCACCGCCTGCATGGGCGGCGGGAACGGCCTCAGCCTCGTGGTCGACCGCTCGGACCTCTAGCGGGAAGCAACGGGATCCCGGTCCGCCCCTCGATCGCGCGCAGCGCCTCCCGGGCGGCGGTCCGCTCCCCCCGAGCCACCCGTTCGCTCGGGTCCCGGGAGAGCTCGGAGGAGAAGGCGCGCAATCGGTCGATCACACGGTGGGCCGCGAGCCCTTCTTCGAGGTCCTGTCGCGTCGCCTCGGCGAGCTCTTGGGCAAGGCGCGAACCGAGCCGGCCGCCGGCCCCGAGGGTGAGCCATCGACCGATGTGTCGCCGAAGCTCCCGGTACTCCTGGTCCGCGCGGGCGAGGGCCTGCGGGTCCCATTCGAGACGGACTCGGTACGGGGTGGAAAGGAGGTACCAACGGAGCCCGCCCACGCTGGAGCGCGCGAGCGCCGCCCGGAGCGGGATCAGGTTCCCCGTCGATTTGGACATCTTTTCCCCGCCCTGAAGGACGAACGCGGTGTGAGCGAACAGGCGCGAGAACGGCCTCCTGTCGAGCGCGAGGGCGATTTCGTTCTCGGCGTGGTGATGGGGGTACACGAGGTCGAGGCCTCCTCCGTGGAGGTCGACGGGAAGGTCGAGGATCCGCCGGGCCATCGCGTAGCACTCGAGGTGCCAACCCGGGGAACCTCGGCCCCAGCGGCTCTCCCAGGAGGGGAGCGGAGGGTCCTGTCTCTTCCAGATCACGAACTCGCCGACAGCCCCTTCCCGGCGCGGGAACGGATGGTCGGGCTCGATGACGGCGTGTCGGGCGAGCTCGGCGTCGGTCGGGAAGTTCTCCGCGGGCGGCCGGTCCGGGGGCGAGTAGATCCACGTGTCGTCCTCATGTCGGACCCTTCCCGTGCGGTCGAGGGCCTCCGCGACGCGGACGATCTCGGGGAGGAAGGCGCTCGCCCGCGGTCGGTCGTGGGGCGGGAGAATCCCGAAGTCGCCCATGTCCCGGAAGAACCGCGCCTCTTCCTTCCGGGCGAGCGCGCGCCAGGAGAGGCCGAGCTCTTGAGCCCGATGGTCGATCTTGTCTTCGAAGTCCGTCACGTTCATCACGTGGTGGACGGGGATCCCTTCCCCGGTGAGGAACCGTCGGACGACGTCGAAGAACAGGTAGGTGCGCGCGTGGCCCACGTGAGCCGCGTCGTAGACCGTGGGACCGCAGACGTAGAGCGTCACGGGGCGGCCCGGCCGTGGTCGGACGGCCCGTCGCTCCCCGGATCGAGTGTCCTCCAGACGGAGGGACATGGCGTCGGACTTCTCGTTCCACCGCGCATAACGCTTTGGGAGGAAGTTACCCGGCCGTCGCCTCGGAAGCTTGAAGGGGGGGAAGCGCGCTCGGGAGGAACGGAGCGGGTTCGGCGGATGGAGACCCTCTACTTGCTGGTCGAGACCGAGGTCGGACGGTTGGACGATGTACTGAAGCGGCTGCGCACGGTCCCCGGCGTCACCGAGGTCGAGGCCGTGACCGGGCCGTTCGACCTGATCGTGAAGGTCCAGGCCCCGCACATCAACGCCGCCCTCGACACGGTCGTCCACCGGATCCGCAAGGTTCCCGGGATCAAGTCGACCGAGACCCTCGTCACCGTCGCGACCGGCTAGTGCCCAGACCGTTCTGCGCTCGGGCACCGGGTCAAATAGGGAGCGTGGTTCGGACGGGTATGCTGGCCATTGGGGACCCGGCTCCCGATTTCGAAGCACAGGACCAGGACGGGGCATCGTTCCGCTTCTCGTCGCTGAAGGGCTCCCCGGTCGTCCTCTACTTCTACCCGAAGGCGGACACTCCGGGCTGCACGATCGAGACGAAGGGGTTCCGGGACGTCCAGGACGAGTTCCTCGCCCGCAAGGTGCGGATCGTCGGCGTGAGCGTGGATGGATGCCCGGCCCAGAAGGCGTTCGCCGAGAAGTACCGGATCGCGTTCCCTCTCATCGCGGACAGCGGAAAGAAGGTCGTCAGCGCGTACGGCGTGCTCGGGCCCCGCGGACTCGCCCGACGGGTCACCTTCTTGATCGACGCCCAGGGGAAGGTCGTCGAGGTCATCGACTCCTCCTCGCCGGACCCGCATCTCGAGCGGGCCCGCGCCCGATTCCTCACGAAGTGAGGGCGAGCTCGCCGTTCGTCCCTTAGGGCGAAGGGTTGGGGTCGCGCCGGGCGGCCGGGGAAGGGGCCGTGCGCCAGCGGACCGGGAACCGGGCCGGGTCGACGAACACGCGGGTCTCCTCGACCACCCACCCGTGCTTCACATGCCCGACCTCCGTCGACGCGTGCCGGGCGACCCCGGTCGCGATGAGCTCCCCCGACCGTCCGACCAGCACCACGTAGGCCCCTTCGGAGAACGGTCTCGGCAGGGCGAGGATCCCCCCGCTCGCGAGGCCGGCGCCGTGCGCGACCGCGCTCGCCGCCCCGTCCTTCACGACGATCGAGGGGAACTCGCGCCACACCTCCTCGATGGGGTGGAGCAGGGCAAGGAGAGAAGTCGGGTCGCCCCCCGCGCGCGCGGCGGCGGCGTCGGCGATGCGGGCGAGGGGCACGGCCTCGGATTCGCGGAACGGGCCGGTCGCGACCCGGCGGAGCTCCTCCATGTGGCCCCCGAGGCCGAGCGCCTCCCCGATATCGACGGCGAGGGTGCGGACGTACGTGCCCGAATCGGCCGTGATGTCGAGGAGGAGACGAGGACCGTCGGCCTCGAGGAGCGTGAGCCGGTGGATCGAACGGACGCGCCGCTCCCGCTTCACCGCCGACCGCACGGGGGGGGTCTGGTAGATCGGACCGACGAATTCAGCGAGGACCCGGTCGATGTCCCGGCGGGGCGCCGGGCCGTGAAGGACGATCGAAGCGATGTACCGCTTCGGGAACTCAAGGAGGAGCGGCAGGAGCTTGAGCGCCGGCCCTACGCCGACCCAGAGAAGACCGGAAACGTTCGGGTCGAGCGTACCGGCGTGCCCGGCCACCGGCACCTTGAGGAGGTCCCGGGCCCAGGCCGTCACCTGATGGGAGGTGGGCCCGCGGGGCTTGTCGACGAGGAGGAACGCCCCCGCGGCGAACCGCTCGTCCACCGCGTTGGTCCCGCTCGATGCGCTCATCGGAGGGAGGCCGCTTCGCGGTCCCGCACGAACGAAAGGATCGCGTCCGCCACCTCAAGGGGCGGACGGTCCGAGGATTCGACGACGAGGTCCGGCCGCTCCGTCCCGAGGTCGATGCCGTAGAACCGAAGGTACCGGTCGCGTTCGCTCGCCTCCCGCTCGCGCACCTTGGCCCGGGCCTCCTCGATCGACTGGCCGTCCCGGTCCGCCACGCGGCGCACGCGCACCTCCTCCGTGGCGGTGATGACGAAATCGTAGACCGGGCGGCCGGCCCGGCGGCAGAGAGCGCCCTGGATGCGGCCGTCCAGCAGGCGCCCCGGTTGCGCGAGCGACTGCATCCGCCCGTCAAGCTCCCGGTCCACCTCGGGATGGGCCGCGGCGTACCGCCCGAACGCGGAGAGGTCCATCCCATGGCGGCGCGCCTCCGCCCGGAACAGCTCGCCCGCGGAGGAGAACTCGATCTTCAGCGATTCCGCAACCAACCGCCCGGCGGTCGACTTCCCGCTGCCGGGAGGTCCCCCGACCGTCACGACGGCGTGGATCACGCCTACCTCCCGGACGGTGCGAGGGGCGGGGTGGCGAGCGAGAGATGGTGCTCGCTCGCGTACCTCCGAAGCCAGATGTGCTTCAGGTACCGGCGGAAGACGAGGGAGAACGGCATCGTGTAGAGGCTGAAGATGAGGAACCACCAGGGGATCGGTCCCCAGAGGGTCGAGGCGAGGTCGATCGAGGCGCCGCCCAGGTGGACCGTCTGATAGTACGGCGCCGCGCCGGTGATGACGAGCCAGACCCAGCTGTAGATCAGGATGAGCAGGAAGTACGTGATGGCCATCCCCTTGAACTGGGCGATCGAGACCTCGCCCGAGAGCCGGGTCAGCTTCTCCTGCTGGGGTTTGAGCGCCGCGATCCGGTCCTTCTTTCCGGAGCGGATCGCCTCCATCTGCACCTTGCGGAACGCGGCGCTCCACTTCTGGACCCGGGCGGCCTTCACCCAGTCCGTCGTGTAGTTGTAGGCGACCGAGGTGATGAGCATCTCCATCGCGCCGGCGAGGGCCATCGTGAGGAGGAGGTACCGCGACTGGAACCCGATGAGCCAGTACAGCCCCCATTGACCGGTGCCGACGGGGCAGCTCGAGTTCAACATTCCGAGCGCGCAGGCGATGCTCGTGCGCATCGAGGTATCGAAGAGCATCCACAGGCCCATCAGCCCGCAGAAGATGTAGACGAACGTCGTGACCTTGAACGGCTTCGGAGGAGGCCGGGGGGCCGGCGCGGCGGGCGTTTCAGCCGCTTCCGGGGCCTCCTCGGTCGTCTCGACCTCGGTCCCCTCTTCCTCCTCGGGCGCCTCCTCGACGTCGGCGGCCGAGGGAAGAGGTCGATTGCTCCCGCTCATCACGACTCCCCACCGAGGAACCGCCGCAGGAGCGGGTTCATCTCCATCAGTTGTTCGCGGCCCATCGCCTCGTAGAGGTTAATGATGATGCCCACCGTCAGGAGCACGCCGGTGCCGGAGGCGTTGCCGAGCGTACCGATCAGGTCCGCGCCGGCGGCCAGCGCGCCGACGGCCGCGCCCGAGATCACGGTGATCACGGGGATGTACCGTTCGAGGACCCGTCGTAACACCCGGGGCTCTCTACGGAAGCCCGGGATCTGCATGCCGGACGCCTCGATCTGGCGGGCGACCGCCTCCGGGCCCATGTTCGTCGTCTGGATCCAGAACTTCGCGAAGAGGATCGACCCCCCCACCATCGCTCCGAAGTAGATCGCGACGTGCAGGAGCCCCTGCCACCAGGCATGGCCGACGAGGAAGGTCCCGTACTCCTGGTAGTTCAGAATCGGCAATAACCACGCCTCGAGGCCGTTCACGGTGGAGAGATAGTACGCGCCGCCGGTGAGCGGCGTGGTCTGGCTCACGTTCATGCGCTGCGCTGCGGCGGCCGACGCGGGATACGAGCCGACCCACCACTGGTGGCCGAGGACCGGGAAGTGGATCAGCGTCGGGTTCGTCCAGAGAAGGATCGTGACCATCGAGACGTTGGCGAGCAACGCCGACATCAGGATGACCGGGATGTTCGAGGCGTAGATGAGACGCAGCGGATACCGACCCCGGGCCCCCCGCGCCTCGGCGTGGGAGAGCGGGAGCTCGATGCGCGTCGACTCCGTCCACGCGACCAGGAAGAAGATCGCGGCCGTCCCCACGAGAGCCACGATCGGGTTCGGCGACCGTAACAGGACCTGCTCCCAACCGCCGCCGGCCATTTGGCTCGCGGAGTAATGGCTGAAGAACCAGAGCGTCTTCGGGATCGTGCCGCTCGGCGGGTTCTGGTAGCTCACGGGGACCGCGGGATTCTGCGGGACCCAGTTGAGCGTCCCCTGGATGATCTGCTGCGAAACTCCGGCGGCGATGAAGAGGGAGATCCCGCTCCCGATCCCCCACTTCGAGACCACCTCGTCCATCAGGAAGACGAGGTAGCTGCCGAAGACGAGCTGGGCGATGATGATCGTGTTCGCGAGGAGCGCGCCGTTCCCCGGGGAGAAGGTGTTGAGGGTGGTGACGAGAGACCCGTCCGGGGAGAGGTACCCGTAGACCTGCGGGATCGCCTCGATGAAGATCATCGCGATGACCACGACCTTCTGTGTTCCCTGGTAGACCCCTTTGTCCTCGTCGTCGGTCAGGTCGAGGTTGATGATCTTCGCGCCGGTGAACAGTTGCATGATGATCGACCCGGTGACGATCGGGCCGATCCCGAGGTGCATGAGCGTCCCCTGCGCCCCGGCGAGGATCGCGCGATAGCTCGCGAAGAGGTCGATGATGGTGCTCCGGTCGACGCCGAAGAGGTAGATGTTGGTCAGGAGGAAGTAGAGGAGCAGCACCCCGATCGTCCAGAACAGCTTCGTCCGGAAGTGGACGTGGCCCTTCGGCTGCGTCACCGCCGGCATCCGCGTGGTGACCGGTTTGAGGCCGTACAACTTCGAGCGGGAACCGTTGTACGAGAGGCCGAAGTAGAACAGGGTCATCAGGGCGGCGATCGCCACCGCGAGAAGGCCGAACGCGATGACGGTGGGATGCCCCCAGAACCAGAACGCCGAAAGGAGACCGACCGCGATGAGCGCGAGCGGAATGGCCCAGCGCCGGTCCCGCGGGATCTCCTCTTCCGCCATGCGCTAGGTCGCCTCCCAGCCGGCCTGCGAGTTATATAGTCTACGGGACGGATTTCGACGCCGGCTCCGTGGCGATGCCGGGCGGGCTCTCGACGACCGTCACCTTTTCGCGGGCGTGCTTCGATGCGTGCGCGACGACCACCTTCCACTTCCGAACCGCGGTCCCTCCCCCGAGCAGCCGGTCGACGCCGGCCTTTCCGAGGTCGGCCACGAAGGTCTCCCCTTCCCGGCCGAGCGCGCCGGCCGCCTCGAGCGCGGGCACGAACCCCTCGAGCTCCCCCACGTTGAGGCTGGTGGGTTGGCTCACGACCTGGGTCGGCCGCTTGAACCCGTGGCGACCGAAGTGGTCGGGAGCGTAGATAAGCATCGACTTGAACTTGTACTTGTGAAGGCCCGCGTTCCCGCGGCCCCCCTGCTTTCCGGCGCCGCGGCCGGCCTTGATGCCCCGTCCGTGGGTTCGCAGGCCTCGGAACTTGCGCGTGCGACTCGGCATCTTCCTCCTCCTACAGCATCCGACGAACGAGCTCGTTGATCGCGCGCCCCCGGTACCCGAGCGCACCGCCGAGCGGGAACGGTTTCTTCGTCGATTTCCAGCCTCCCTTCGGAGCGCGAAGGCGGAAGAGCGGCTTCACGCCGCGGACCTGGAGCAGCCCCTTCTCGACGATGGAGCGCGTCAGGGTGGATAGGTCGCTCCCCGGAAGGACCGACGCGACGGTTTCGGGCGTCAACCGCTCTCCCGAGGCGGTCTCGCCCCTCTCCGCGAGGAGAACGCCCACCGTCTCCGGCTCGGCCTCGCCCCAGGTGACGTACCCTTGGACCGTCGTGAGCATGCCGCGCACCGACGGGACCTCGGGGACGATCGTCACGTGGTTCGGACGGGTGAGGTGAAGGTACCGCAGCGTCTCGACGACGTCGCTGCGCGAGTGGATCGAGCCCCGCACCCGGACCACCATCCAGGCCATGTCTAGTTCCCCCTCGGCGGGCCCGGGCGTGGGCCGCCGGGACCTCCGCCGCGGCCGGGCGCTCCGCCCCGCGGGGGCGGCCGACGTCCGCCGCGTCCCCGGCCGCCGCGGGTCGGGCGCGGTGCGTTCTCGTCCTTGGGCGGCAGGATCGAGGTCCCGACCGGACCTCGGACGATCTTGAGGCGGGACGCGTCCTCGGGGGGGACCTTGAGCTGCGAGAGGGACACGAGCGCGTCGAACGCGCTCTGCGCGTAGTTCACGGTCGTCTTCGTGTGTCCGTCCGTGAACCCCCACGCGTCGGTGATGCCGGCGAACCGGAGGATCGGCTTCGCCACGTCGCCGACCGCGAGCCCGACGCCGCGCGGCGCCGGCTTGAACGTCACGACCACCGAGCCGACCCGGCCCTGGACCTGGAAGGGAAGGGTATGGGCCCGTCCGCAGCCGCACTCCCAGCTGCCACAGCCCCGGAGGACCTCGACGACCTCGAGCTTCGCCCGGTCGATCGCCCGCCGGATCGTCGGACCGACCTCCCGACCCTTCGCGCGACCGAGACCAACGAATCCGTCCCCGTTGCCGACCACGACGGTGACGGCGAACTTGAACCGACGGCCCGAGTCGGTCATTCGCTGGACCATGTTGACGTCGAGCACTTCGTCGTGGAGCCCGGGGAGAAGCTTGTCGACGATCTGCGGCTCCCTAAGCGGGAGCCCGCTCTCGAGCGCCGCGCTCATCGTGGTGATCTCGTCCGACGCGACCCGTCGACCGAGCTCGGTCTTCGGTACCCACGGTGGAGGGGCGGCCATGGCCCCCGGACCCGAGGTCCCCCGCGCCGGACCGGCCATTGCGCCGCTCACGCCTTCGCCTCCGCTCGTTCGACGATCTCCGGGAGCTTCATCTTGTACGCTTCCAAGGGCTGAGGAAGAGGTTTCGGGAGATGCGCGCCGCTGAGGCGCTCGGCGCTCGGGAAGCCCCCCTCTCCGTGCGGGATCTCGACCCCCGAGTCGAGGAGCCCCTTGAGCGCGGCCGAGAGCCGACCGCCGGCGGTGGGGTGGAGGACGCCCGCGTCGAGAACGGCCGACTCTGCGCCGGCGGACTTCGACCGGAGCCCGGCGAGGTACGCGGTCAGGTAGGCCGCGGGGGTCGAAGCGAAGCTCGACGGCGGGAAACCGATCCGCGAGAGCTCGGAGCTCTCCGCGGCGGCCACGACCCGGTCCCCGACCGGCTGGTACTCCACGATCGAGACGCGGACGCGACGACCGGAGAACCGGACGACGGCCCGAGGCTCGCCGCTCTTCAAGAGTCGCAGGCGCACGCGGTAATCGGTCTTGCCCTCCCGCCGACGACGGAAGTGGACCCGATAGCGGGGACCGCCGCTCATGCCTTCCCCTCCGGCGGAACGTGCCCGGCCAGCCGCAAGTTGACCATGAGGTGCGCGCGGCTGCGGAACATCCCGCCCTTCGCGCGGCGGTAGAACTCCCGGTACACCGCCGGAGGGATCTTCTTCGCCGAGCGCAGCTCGTCGAGGAGCTTGCGCTGCGCGCGGATGCGGCGCATCCAGCGCTCCTTGCGAGGGACCCGGGCCGACGGCGTGCCGCGGCGCGAGCCGGGACCGGAGTGGCGGCCCTTCTTCACCTCGGCCGCGTGGCGCCGCGCGCGGACCCGGGACGTGCCCTGGATCGGGGCCCGCCGGATCACGCCGGCCTTGATGGCGCTCCGAACGTCCGAGCGCGTCACGGCATCGGCGAGCTCTTCCTGGCTCGCGGGGTCGATCCAGACCCGCCCTTCCCCGCACTTTAGAAGCGACGCGGCGAGGCGTCGCTGGTTCGAGAGATCCGGCATCGCCTCTCCCTACGCCTCCCGCTCCGGCTTCACGATCGGGTTGAGCACCCGGATCCCCTTCTTGCGAGCCACTTCCTCGAGGACCAGCCGTCGGCGCGTGCCGACGGTGCGGGCGATGATCGCCGCCTCGAGCCGAGCGTCGATCCCTTCGAGGTCTCGGGCGTTGGTCACGATCACGGGCCGAAAGCCGCTCGGCACGAGCCCGCGTACGCGGGCGGGGGAGCGGTAGCCGACCCGGACGATCTTCGGTCGATACCCGTAATGGCGGCGTTGCTTCGACTGGAGGCCGCGGGGCCTCCGCCAGGACATGTCCCGGCCGATTCGGTAGTACCGATAGCGCGCCTGGCGTCCGAAGAGGGGTCGGCGCGCGTCGAGCGTTCCGCGCGTGCGCAGAAGCCCTCGCTCCTTCGCGGGGAGGTCGGCACGACGGGGGATCCGGGGCCCCTCGTCCTTCGGCTTCGCTGCTTCTCCTTCCTTCTCGGCGGACGGCGCCGCCTCGTCCTTCGGGGCCGCCTTCGCGCGGCGACGCGCCGCCGGTCGACGCGGTGCCTCGGGGGCCGTCCCTTCGCTCTTTGCCTCCGACGTCTTGGCTTCCGTCGTCGGGGACGTCGCGGGCTCGGCCGCGGGCTCCGGGGGAGTTTCCTCGGGCATTACGCGGCCTCCTTGAGGTGGGCCCGTTCGACGAGGTAGATGCCGTCCTGGAAGACCCGGGGGTCGTACTCCCGGATCCGGCTCGCGCGCTCGACGTTCGCCGCGCTCTGGCCGACCTGCTCGACGTCGTATCCGGAGAGGATCACGTAGTCGCCCTCGACACGGGCCGTCGTGCCCGGGAGGAGGTCGGAGGAGCGGGGGTGCTTCTCCCCGAGGAAGTTCTCGATCAGGATGTGGTTCTCCTTCACCTGGACCTTCATCGGGAAGTGGGCCGCGACCACGCGCAGCCGCGCCTCGACCCCGACGGTAAGGGAGAGCGACAGGTTCCTCAGGTGGGCGGCCCAGGTGTTGAGGAGCGCTTGCGAGCGCTTGCGGTGCGACGGGAGGCGAAGGGTGAGCGTCGCGTTCTCGCCCGCGACCTTGAGGTCGATGGCGTCCGCAGGGAACGGGCGCACGACCGTCCCGAGAGGGCCCTTGGCGGTCAGCGTGCGGCCCGAGAGCGTGAAGCGGACGCCCTTCGGGACGTGGACCGTCTCCTGGCCCCGGTCGCGCTCAGTAGACATAGGCGAGCAACCGACCTCCGATCTTGAGCTCCCGAGCCTGTTGGTGGGAGAGCACGCCACGGTTCGTCGAAAGAACGAGGATCCCGAAGTCCTGGGCGGGAAGGAACCGAGACTCGAAATGCTCGAGCCGGTCGAACGAGACCGCGATGCGGGGCTTGATCACGCCGCAGGAGTTGATCCGACGAGAGAGCGCGACGTCGTACTTCCCGCCGCGGCCGGTCGGGACGAAGGTGAACTCCTCGATGTAGTGGTGCTCCCGGAAGATTCGGAGCACCTCGGCGATCAGCTTCGAGGTGGGGGCGATCTCGACGTGGGGCTTGCCGTCGCGGTCGGCGTGCCGAAGGGTGACGAGGGCATCGTTCAGTAGATCCATCCGCATCGTTCGCACCTCCCGTTCACTGGAACTTGTGGAACCCCAAGTCCATCGCGACCTCGCGGAAGCATTGGCGGCAAAGGTGGAGGCCGTAGCGGCGGACGATCCCTCGCTTGCGGTTGCAGCGAAGGCAGCCGTCCTTGCGCCCGAAGTTCTTCTTTGGCTTACTCAAGGATCGTCACCCCCAAGGTCGAGACGAGGAATTCGCGGGTCTCCTCCCGCGTGGAGCGGAGCACCTTCCGGATCGGCCGGGACTGCAGGCGGCGGTCGCGGATCCGGTGACCGGCCCGGCCCATCTCGACGGCGATGTCCATCCCGTGGATGCCGATCGCCGGGTCGTACTTCATCCCCGAGAAATCGGTGTAGTCCGAGATCCCGAAGGAGAAGTTCCCGTTCCGGTCGATCGAATCGACGTCGAACTGCTTGTCGCGTGCGTCGAACGCCCGGCGGAGGAAGTCGAGGGCGACGTCCCCCCGGAGGGTCACCTTCGCCCCGATCTCCTGACCCTTGCGGATCCCGAAGTCCCGGTTCGTGGAGTGCGAGCGCGTCGCCACGGGCTTCTGGTGCGTGACCATCTGGAGGACCTTCTCCGCCTTCGTGCGGGGTTCGCCCGACTCGCCCACCCCCGCGTTCACGACGACCTTGATCACGCGGACGGAGCGATGGGGGTTCGCGCCCGTCGGTCGGGCGGGCGGGGCCGAGGCCGCGGCGGGAGGAGCGCTCATCGGTCGACTCCCTCCGCGAGCGTCACCTCGGGCGCGTTCTGCCCGACGACGAAGACGTACTCCTTGATCGTGGAGAACCCCTCCTTGAAGTGGACGAGGTTCGGCTGGGACGAGTTGCGGACCTCTACCCGGTCCACCCGGGCGAGCTCCCCGACATGCGAACCCCCGGCGACGTAGGCGAGGGAACCGGGGGCGAGCGGAAGGTGCTCCACGACCTTCTGGTCGGGCAGCGCGATCTTCACCGAGTCGCCGACGCGGTACGGGCTCGCGGCGGGAACGAGGAGGTTCCGCCCGTCGTGCAGAGTCACCTCGACCCGGCCACCGGAGACGGTGTGCTTGAATCGGACCCGACCGATCTTGAGGACGGCCTCGGTCGACGGGATCGGGACGAGCGAGAGCTTCCCCCGACGGTCCCGAACGACCCGGAAGTGGGCATCGAGCGGGGCCGCGAGCGAGAGCGTGTCCATCAGGCCGAGCCCTCGGGAGAGGTCGCGCGTCACCTTCCCATCGACCTTCACGGCGCCGGACCGGAGGAGAATGCGGGCCTCTCGAGCGCTCGTCACCACGTGGCGGAGGTCGCGCAGCACGAGGAGGAGCGGGATCGACTGGTCCTGCGCGTGAGGTCCGGGGGCCGGCCGCTTCAGCCATTTCGTCCCCTTCCGGGGGACCTTCCAGCTCCGGGGGGCCGCGCGGCGCTTCAAGCGGAACGTCATGAGCTCTCCTCCGTCTCCTTCTTCGGCTTCGACCGGGCCCGGCGCGCGGCCTTCGGGGGAGCGGGGGCCTTCGCCTCTTCCTTCTCCTCGGTCTCGCTCGGGGACTCTTCCGGCTCGGTCGCGGCGCGTTCGCCCTCGGCTCCCGTCGGCGAGGGAGCGGGGGTCTCTTCGGTCGGGGCCTCCGGGGAGGGCGCGGCCGGGGCGGCGGCTTCCTCCGCCTCCTCCTCGGGGACGGCCTCGCCGCGCTCGGCGGGAGTGACGTCCTCGTCCCGGACGCGCATCGAACGGCGGCGCCACGGGTCCGAGAGGTTGAGGCGCGTGATGACGAGGTGGCCGACGCTCAGAGAGAGCGGCTTCATCTTCTCGTCGGCCGTCTTCAAGGTCACGTTGTCGAGGGTGACCACGTAGCCGCGTCGGTCGACCCGTGCGACGCGCTCCTCGCGGCCGGCGAAGCTCCCCGAGAGGACGCGGACCATGTCGCCCTTGCGGATGGGGAGCGAGCGAGCGTGGAACCGACCCCGGAGCTCCCGCGAGAGCGGCACGGTCATGCGAACCCGGCGCTGGAACGTGTGCGCGGTGTAGAGGGCCTTGCGCTGGCGCCGCGGGGAGTGCGGGGAGTCCGACATCGATGATTCCCTCCCTAGACGATGATCGACGAGGCGGCCGCGATCCGCGGCCATCGCTCGGCGGCCTCCTTCGCCACGGGCCCCTTGATCTGCGAGCCCTTGATCTCCCCGGTCTCGGTGGTGATGACGGCGGCGTTGTCCTCGAACTGGACGCGCGTGCCGTCCGGCCGCCGCATCGGCGAGCGAGCGCGGACGATCACCGCGTGCAGGACCTGCCGTCGCATCTCGGGCGTCCCCTTCTTCACGGAGACGATCACGAGGTCGGCGACCCCGGCCCGCGGGTATCGCCGGTGGGTCCCGTGCCAGTTGCGGACGGCGATGATCTCGACGACCTTCGCGCCGGTGTTGTCGACGCACTCGAGGCGGGCCCCCTTCGGGAGACCCCGTCCCCGACGGCCAGCGAGCCCCTTCATGGAGCTTCCTCCCGTCCCTTCGGCTCCTCCTCGCTCGGAAGAACCACCTCCTCCTCCCCGCGAACGCGGTGGGCGGCCTCGCCGAGGTCCTCGACGATGCAGAACGACACCAACTTCGAGAGGGGCCGGATCTCCGCGATCCGCACCCGGTGGCCGATCGGGACGTTGAGGCACGGCGGCGCGTGAGCGAGGTAGCGTCGGCGACGCTTCTCGTACCGCTCGAACTTCGCGACGTAGTGAAGGAGCGTGCGCTCGACGACCGCCGTACGCTGCATCGCCGTGGAGACGACGGTCCCCTCGAGCACCTGGCCGCGGACGGGCAGGCGTCCGTGGAACGGACAGTGCCGGTCGTCGCACCGGGTCTTCGGTGCCCGCACGTCGAGGCCGATGTCCCGGGCCCGACGGGTCGACGTTGCGCGCGGAGTTCCGCTCATGAGAGTCTCCGAGAACCGCCGACAAGGAGGCGCTTCGTGCGGTCCTCGGGCCGCACGCGTAGGGCGTCCCCTCTTAACGGTAACTCTCCCGATGCAAGGGCGATCGTGCCCTCGGCCCCCGTCTTCGGCACGCGCACCGTCCGCGACGTGCCGGCGAGCCGGACGGTGAAGGTGGAGAGGGATTCGTCGATGAGGGTGCCGGTGACCGGTTGGCCGAGAGCCCCGGACGCCGGGAACGAGACCGATGCGCCCAGGATCTCGCCCGCGAGCGCCTCACGCTCGGCCCGGGAGAGAACGATGCGGCCTGCGATTTCGTTCGGCATCGGCTCACCTACGGACCTCCGAAGCACGGCGGTCCTTCACGGGGGCGTTCGCCCGCTCGCTCAGCACGGTGAGCGCTCGGGCCACGTTGGTCCGCAGGGCCCGCATCCGTCCGGGGCTCGGCGGCGCGCCGCCCATAGCGGCGACCCCTCGCTCGCGGAGCAGAAGGTTCTCGTCGTCGGAGATCCGACGCTGGAGCTCTTCGTCCGAGAGGTTGCGGAGGTCCTTCATCCGCTGGAGCGTCACGACGCCTCGCCCCCTTCCGGTTCGGGCCCGAGCGGCACCGGGGCGACCTCTTCGACCGGGGGAATCTCGACGGGCACCGGTTTCGGCCGCTCGGCGACCCCCTTCACGACGATCTCGTCGGGGAGCTTGGCGGTAGGCCGCATGATCCAAACGTTCACGCCGATGGCGCCGGGCTTCAGCCGCGCTTGGTAGAACCCCTTGTCGATCCAAAGATGGACCGCCTCGCCGCAGTACTTGATCGTCCCGGCCTTGAACCGCTCCGTGCGGTGGCGCTCGCCCGTGAGCTTCCCGGAGAGGATCACCTGGCAACCGCGCGCTCCGGCCTCCATGATCCGTCGCACGGTCGAGTGGCCGGCCCGGCGGAAGTGCCAGCCCCGCTCGAGCGTGGAGGCCAGCTTCTCGCTCATCAGCTGGGCGTTCAGGCTCGGCGCTCGCTCCTCCTGGACCTCGATCTGCGGGTTGTCGAGCTGGAACCGAGCGTGGATGTCCTCGGTGAGGCGCTTGATGAGCTCGCCCCGGTGGCCGATGAGGATCCCCGGGCGCTCGCAGATCAGAGTGACGCGAGTGCCCATCGGGGTCCGCGTGATGTCGAGCCCACCGAACCCGGCGCGCGCGCTCTCCTGGACCAGATAGTCCTTGAGGAGGACGCGACGCATCTGCTCCTGGATCACCTTGCGCTCGGCGGTCATGCGGCCTCCTTGCGTTCGGCCAGGACGATCTCGATGTGCGTCGTCTGCTCGTTCCACGCGGTCGCCCGCCCGTGGGCCCGCGGCATGCTCGCCTTGCGGATCCGTCCCCGGCTGCTCGCGGCGATCTTTACGAAGAGGCGGTCGGCGTCGAGCCCTTCGTACTCCGCGTTCTCCCGAGCGTTCTCGAGGACCTTGAGGACGTTCCGCGCGACCTTCGTGGCGTAGCGGCCGGGACCACTCCCGACGTGGTGTGCGGTCTCCTGGTTGTACCGCCGGAACGGGATCGCGTGGCGAAGGGCGATGGCGTCCTCGAGGATCCGGGTCGCGCGGTCGACCGGGAGGCCGCGGATCGCGTTCAGGATCTCGTAGGTCTTCTTGGGGGAGATCGGGACCTCGACCCCCCGGGCGCGGGCGACGCCGACGCCCGACTCCGCGCGGTAGGTGTATCCCTTCATTCCCCGATTCCCTCCCTCACTTCAGTGGCATGAACTTCGACGATCGCGTGGCACCCACACCGGGCCCCGAGTGCTTCTCGAAGCGTCGGGTGAGCGAGAATTCCCCGTAGTAGTGCCCGATCATCTCGGGCCGCACCTCGATCTCCTTGAACTCCTTGCCGTTGTGGATGGCCACGTGCCGACCAACGTGCTCGGGCAGGATGAGAGCGTCCCGACAGTGCGTCCGGACGACCTTGCCGGCGGGCGTCGACCGCATCCGCTCGAAGAACAGCGTGGTCTCGACGTTGAACCCGCGGCGGATCGACCGGCGGGCGCGCGCGGTGAGCACCTTCGAAAGGTTCTCGAGGCTCATCGCCTGGAGCTCCGGGAGCGTCATCCCTCGGAGCGTGAACTCCCGCTTGCGGCGGGCCTCGACCTTCTTCGCGCGACGGGCCTTCGGCATCGTTACCTACCTCTCCGCTCGCGCAGCTCCCGCTTCTTGCGGTTCGAGCGAGAGAACCGTCCGACCTTCGCCCCCGGCCACGTACCGGCCGACACCGTGCTCGGGCGGCCGACGTGCTGGTGGGACCCACCGCCGAACGGATGGTTGACCGGGTTCATCGCGACCCCTCGGACCTTGAACGGGGCCCGCGCGAGAGTACGGGTCGTCCAGAACTTCTTGCCGGCCTTGATGATCGGCCGCTCCTTGCGACCTCCGCCACCGACCGCGCCGACTTGAGCGCGGCACGTCGCGAGGAACTGCTTGAACGCTCCGCTCGGGAGCTGCACCGTGACGTCCGAGCCCGAGTGCGAGACGACGAGCGCGCTCGCGCCGGCGACGCGGACGAGGCGGCCGCCGTCGAACGGCTTGACCTCGAGGTTCGAGACCAGCGTTCCATCGGGGATGTTCCCGAGCGGAAGGATCGACCCGCGGTCGAGCTTTCCTTCCTGGAAGGCGACCGTGTCCCCGGTCGCAAGACCGGCCGTCGCGAGGATGCGGACCATCGAGCCGCCGGGGGCCACGACCTCGGCGACCGGCGCGGTCCGACCGGGGGCCGGCACGATCGCGACGACCTTCCCTTCCCCCACGATCTCGGGGGGGGGATGGTAGATCGGGGCCAGGTGGCGATGGCTCGGAGAGCGATACGGTCCCGTCCCGGTCCCGCGGCGACGGGAGATGATGCGCTTTCCCATCAGAACACCCCCGCCCGGCCACCGATGTCCTCGGCCGAGAAGTCCTTCGTGAAGCGGACCGTGGCGATCTTCCCCGTTCGGACGATCTTGACCGTGATCTTCTCCACCTTGCACTGGTAGGTGTCCTCGACGGCCTTGCGGATCTCCGCGCGGTTCGCGCGCCGGTCGACGACGAACTCGAGCTTGTTCTGCCGCTCCATCTCGTCCATCGACTTCTCGGTCACGTAGGCGTGCAGGATGATCCGGTGACGCAGGTTCGTCATGGGGCGGCCTCCCCGAGCCGCTCGCGCAGCGATTCGACCGCGGCGCGCGAGAACAGCGTGAGACGTCCGGCGGCACCCCCCGGAGCGAGGTCCTCGGTCGCGAGGGACCGCGCCGGGACGACGTCGACGCCGGCGAGGTTGCGGAATCCGAGGGCCTTCCCAGGGCCGCTCGTGACGAGAAGGAGACTGCGCGGGGTCCGCCGGACGCGGCCGCGACGACGAGCGCGACCGGAGGCGCGAAGGTGGGTCCCCGCGCGGGCGCGCTCCACATCGTCCCAGAGCTTGAGGCGCTCCAGGAGGACCCGGGCGTCCTGCGTCCGACCAATCTCCTCCACAGGGTCGTCCACGACGACCGGAAGGCGAAGAGTGTGCGGCACCGTGTGCCCCCGGGCCGCCGCAAGGTGCGGTTCTCGGGTCGCCGCGAGGGCGGAGGCGAAGGCGAGCCGTCGCTCCTTGCGGTTGATCTTCTTCGCCCAGATCCTCTCGACCCGCGGAGGGTGGGCCGGTCGTCCCCCGACGGTGTTCGGAGCCTGGGCACCGCGCATCGAATCCATGAGGCGAGGCGTACGGGCGACCCCCTTGCCCTTCCCGGACCACTCCACCGAGTGCCGAAGCCCGGCGGTCGGTGAGGTCCCGTACGGCTGCCGACGATGCGTTTGGGCCGCGACGACGGCTCGTGCAATGAGGTCCGGCCGGACGGGGGCGGAGAACGCGAGAGGAAGAGCGACGGCCGTCCCCGGCTTCCCGTCGATCCCGATCATCGGGACGCGGTGGTGGGAGGTCGCATGCTCCGGCGGGAGGGCGCGGGCCTCGGGAGGGGTGTCCGGCGTCATACTCCCTGCTTCGAACGGGTGCTGAAGTACCGAAGGTCGACCTTCTCGACCGAGGTGACGTGGCTCCGCATCGGCGCGCGGAACCGGAGGAGTCGCTTCGCCGGACCGGGAAGCGATCCGTGGAGGACGATGCAGGAGCTCTGGACCTCTCCGTAATGGGGGAACCCTCCCGCGGGCGTGATCGGGTCCGCGCGCGGGTCCCGGACGACCTTGAGGACCCTCATGTTGAACTGCGTACGGCGATGGAATCCTTGCTGCCCCGCCTGAGGGATCCGGTAGGTGACGAAGCTCGGATTGTGCGGACCGAGGGTCCCGATCATCCTCCGATGTTTCGAGTTCTTGCGCGGTTGGAGCTTCACGCCCCAGCGCTGGATGTGCCCCTGGAACCCGAACCCCTTCGTGACCCCGATGACGTCCAGGAACTCGCCCTCCTTGGTGAGCTTCTCGGCGGGCACTTCCTGGCCGAGCTGAGCGAGGGCGAACGCCCGCCGCTCGTCGAACTTCTCTCCCGAGACACGCACCTCGAAGAGATGGGGGGTCTTCGAACCGGTCCCGGTGAGGATCTGCGGCTGGGTGTGGACCAGGAGGCGGACTTCCACTCCCTCGCTCTTCCCGAACGCGTCGAGGGCGTCGGCCGAGCTCGGGGGGTGCTTCGGGATCTTGCGAGTGAGCTCCTCGGCGAGGTTCGCGGCCCAGACCTCCGAGACAACGCGAGAGCCGTACGGGTTCCGCGCGTAGACGCGGGCCCCCACGACCCGCAGCGGGGGGACCTCGACCACCGTGACGGGGATGGCCACCTCTTGCCCGGCGGTAGTGGAGCGCTTCCGGTAGTCGACGATGAACGCGTGGGTCATGCCGACCTTGTAGCCCGCGAACCCTTCGATCGCTACGGGCTTGGGGCCCGGTGCCCAGGAACGAACCCGAGGTACGGGCCTAGCGGCCCTCGAACGGGGCGAAAACGCGAGGGATCCACGTCTGGGTCGATGACGTCGGGCCATGGGTCGACAGGAGGTCTCCCCTCCGGTGCGGGCGGGGGAGAAGGGTGCCCTATATAAGGGCTCGCGCGCGCGAAGGTCCCGGACCGTCAGAGCGCGACGTTTCTCCTCGAAAACGACCGTCGCGTCCCGAACGCCGTCGGACGCGCGCGTAGAGGCGGGTGAGCCCTCTCAAAGCGTCCCCGGGAACGGCGAACTCCCCAACCGTTAAGCGGCACGGCCCTTCCGGGGGCGGGAGCTGACGATTGTGCAAGCGTACGTGAAGACCGAGCGGGGTCCGGGGGGAGAGATACGTTCGGTGCCCGAGCCGACGCCGGGCGACGACGAAGTGCTGGTTCGGGTCCGCGCCTCCTCGATCTGCGGCACGGACGTGCATATCTGGGTCTGGAACGAATGGGCCCAGTCCCGTGTGAAGCACATCCCGATGATCTTCGGCCACGAAGTGAGCGGAGAGGTCGTGAAGGTCGGGTCGCGGGTCCGAAGCCTCCGCGTGGGGGACCACGTCTCCGCCGAGACGCATATCGTCGACGGCACCTGCTACCAGTGCCGGACCGGCAAGATGCACATCTGCGAGAACGTCCAGGTGCTCGGCGTGGACCGGAACGGGGTGTTCGCGGAGTACGCCGTCCTCCCCGAGCTCAACGCCTGGAAGAACGACCCTCACCTCGACCCGGCGCTCGCATCGATCCAGGAGCCGCTCGGGAACGCGGTCCATTCGCTCCTCCCCGAGGCGAACCTCGAGGACCTCGCGGGCGGGACCGTTCTCATCACGGGCTGCGGTCCCATCGGGCTCCTTTCGATCGCGGTCGCGCGTAAGCTGGGCGCGCGCCGGATCTTCGCGACCGAGGTGAACCCTCTGCGCGCGTCGCTCGCGAAGAAGATGGGGGCCGATCATGTGATCGACCCGACGGACCCGAACGTCCCCGCGGCGAAGGTGATCCGCGAGGAGACCGATGGCCGCGGGGTCGACGTGGCGGTCGAGATGTCGGGACACCCGGCCGCGCTCAAGCTCGTCTTTGACGCGCTGACGCCGGGCGGGCGAGTGTCGCTCCTCGGCCTCTTCGATCACGAGGCCACCCTCGACTTCGACGATGCGGTGATCTTCAAGGCGGCGAAGGTCCACGGCATCTTCGGCCGGAGGATGTTCGATACGTGGTACCAGGTCAAAGGTCTCCTCGCCGACCCGGCGTTCCAGGAGAAGATGGGCCAGATCATCACGCACCGGGTCCCGATCCGGGACCTTCCCCACGCGATGGACCTCATTCAATCGATGCAAGCCGCGAAGGTCTCTCTGGAACCGAGGTGGTAACCGTGCGCGATCCGACCGCGTTCCTTGCGGAAGAGTACCGACAGCTCGTCGACGCGAACCTTGACTGGCGCCTCCGAGTGCTCGAAGGGCCGAGCACCCCGTGGTGCGAGATCGACGGGAAGCGGGTCCTCATGTTCTGTTCCAACAACTACCTCGGCCTCAGCAATCATCCCCGGCTCAAGGAGGCCGCTCGCCGGGCGATTGATACCCACGGGGTCGGGTCCGGGTCGGTCCGACCGATCGCCGGCACCATGGACCTCCATATGGAGCTCGAGCGCCGGCTCGCCCGGTTCAAGCACGCCGAGGGCTCCCTAGTCTACCAGACCGGCTTCGCCGCCAACGCGGGGCTGATCCCCCAGCTCGTGGGCGAAGGTGACCTGATCATCTCCGACGAGCTGAACCACGGGAGCATCATCGACGGCGTCCGACTGTCGCGCGCGGAGCGCGCGGTCTACCATCACACCGACGTCGCCGACCTCGAGCGCGTGCTCGCGAAGGCCGAGGAGCACCGTCCCTCGTACCGCCGGATCCTGGTGATCACGGACGGGGTCTTCTCGATGGACGGCGACATCGCCCCGCTCGACCGGATCTCGACCGAGGCGGCGAAGCACGGGGCGATGGTCTACGTCGACGACGCCCACGGGGAAGGCGTGCTCGGCCCGGGCGGCCGCGGGATCGTCTCCCACTTCGACCTCGGCCGCGACCGGGTCCACGTGGAGATGGGTACGTTCTCGAAGGCGTTCGGCGTCGTCGGGGGCCACGTCTCGGGGTCGATGGACCTCGTCAAATTCGCCTACAACAAGTCCCGCACTTGGCTCCTCTCGGGCTCGCACCCGCCCCCCGTCGCGGCCGCGTGCCTCGCGGCGATCGACGTCCTCGAGTCGGAGCCGGAGCATGTGGAACGTCTGTGGAAGCATACCCGTCGGTTCAAGAAGGAGATGAGGGACCTCGGATTCGACACCGGCGCGAGCGAGACGCCGATCACACCGGTGATCGTCGGCGAGAGCGGCCGGGCCCAGAAGTTGAGCCTGCGCCTCTATGAGCTCGGGGTCTTCGCGCTCCCGATCGTCTACCCGATGGTGGCGAAGGAGAAGGCGCGGATCCGGACGATCATGAACGCCGCGCTCACCGACGAGGACGTGACGACCGCGATCTCGGCGTTCTCCAAGGCGGGCCGGGAACTCGGCCTGATCTCCTAACCGTCTCGGTCGGACATAGCTAGTTACCTTCGCCCTATCGCCGGCGTTTAAAGGGCGTTGGGCTACGGCGGGACGGTACCGGATGGAGCGATCGCGACGCGAGCACGGAGGCCCGCCGACGGCGGAGGCGCCGCGGATCTGGACCGTCCCCGAGGCGAACCGGCGGCTCGCCGGGCTCGAGGAGCTCCTGCCACGGCTTCGGGGCTGGCTCGTGCGCCTTTCCGAGGTCCAGGAGGAACGCGAGCGGCTCTCGCTCTTCTGGGGGCCCGAGGCGGACGCGGTCGACCAGCCCGACCATGAGCTCAAGGCCCGTCTGGACGCGGAGTGGGGCCACCTCGCCCGCCGCCTCGAGGAGGCGCTCGGCGGCCTGCGGGCCGAAGGGATCGAGGTGAAGGACCTCGGGACGGGACTCGTGGACTTCTACGCGATGGAGGACGGCGAGCTCGTCTTCCTCTGCTGGCAACGCGGCGAACCGGAGGTGGGGTTCTTCCACTCGCTCACCGGGGGATTCCGCACTCGAAAGTCGCTCTCGGCCCCGAAGCGCGCGGCCGCGTCCCGGAGCACGGGTTCCCGCTAGGCCGGCTGGCCCTCGGGTCCCCTCTGATAGACCTCGATCGCCCCGACGGTCGCGGCGAACGCGCCGAACCCGCCGAGGATGGCCGTGACGACCGTGAGGAGGTCGAAGAGACCGTCCAAGGCGAGGAAGTAGAGGACCACCGGAATGAGCATCGCCGCCACCCCTGCCGCGACCCCGATCGCGGGCCGGTCGGTGGGTTTCGGCCGTGCGACCGCGATCCCCGCGATCAGGGCCACGATTCCGAGGAGGACGATGGCGGACCCGATCGAAGCGAGGAACGTCTCCAGGTTGGGGAACTGGGAGAGGGTCACGGTCGTGGCGTTGGCGGGGTTCTGGTCGAGGGTGATCGAAAGGTCCGTGGTCCCGGCGTTGTAGACCGGGGACGCGAACGTGTACACGGTGGTCGAGGCGAAGCCGGGAGCGGTGACGTTGAGCGTGATCCCTCCGACCGGAACGTTCGAGAAGGAGAACTGTCCGTCCGTGTTCGTTTGGTTCACGAACGTCCGTCCGTTGTCGACCGTCAGGAGCACGGTCGGACGCACGCCCCCGGGACCGTATCCGTTCGTCTTCCATTCGAGGTACACCGTGCCCGAGACCGTGTAGCTCGCGGGACCCGTGGCCTCGGTCCCATAGGTCGCGAGGATCGCGGCCGAGACGACGGCGAGCACCACCACCCCGACGAGGGTCGCACGGGCCAACCGCGGAAGGGGCACCCGGGGCCGGCGGGGCAGCGGGAGGGGGGGATAAAGCTCCGGAACGACCTCCCAGCTATAGAGGGGGGGCGGGTCCCTCGGCACGACCACGGGGATCGGCGAACGGCAGTGAGGACACGGAAACCATTGAGTCGGGGGCGCGGGCGCGAGCACCGCCCGAACGTCCGCACCGCACGTCGGACAGCGGACCGAGACGGAAGGGGCTCCCATCGACCGCCCGAGCGAACCTCCTCCGAGGTCTTAGCGTTACGGCGCTCCCTCGGGAAGCCCCATCCCCGCGTCGTGGGGGTCGACGACGGGGCGTTCGATCGTCGGGACCGGTACGCTCCCCTCGCGGCCGTGGCGCTGACGCTCCCCGAGCACGTGGAAGCGGTCCGTGTCGGGCGCGTGCGGGTCGATGGGACCGATGGCACGAGTCGCGTGGTCCGCCTGGTCCGAGAGTTGGGACCAATCGAGGGCGTGCGCGCCGTCCTCCTCGACGGGGCGGTCGTGGGAGGGTTCAACGTCCTCGACCTGGACGTGCTCCATGAGAAACTGCGCGTGCCGATCGTCGCGGTCACCCGAAGACCGCCCGAGTTCCCCCGGATCCACTCGGCCCTACGGAAGTGGTTCCCCCGCACCGCCGAACCCCGCTGGGCGCTCTTGCGGGCACACCGGCTCTTTCCCGTGCCGACGAACGGGCAGCCGATCTACGCTGCGGCCGTCGGCTGCTCCCGGGCCGACGCCGCGCGCCTCGTAGCGCGTACGACGGTGCGAGGGCATTGGCCCGAGCCGCTCCGAATCGCCCACCTGGTCGCGTCGGCGGGTCGCCCACCGAGGGCCCGTTCCCCCAAGGATTAAGGCGGTCGGAGGACGTCGGGTCTTCGGGCCTGTAGCTTAGCATGGACAAAGTCCTGGCCTTCTAAGCCAGTGAACTCGGGTTCAAAGGTCCCGGACGCCGACCGTTCGGGGCGGAGACTCCCGACAGGCCCGCTTCCCTTACGCCGGGGCATTCACCTTGGCCGAGCAGTTCTCGCAGAGGATCTCCTTCGGGCCCGGAGGGAGCGGCGCCCCGCAGAGCGGGCACGACGCACGCGCATCGGCGGCGGCGAGGAGCTCCTGCACGCTGGTTCGCAGCATCGTGTCCGACCCGGCCGAGGCCCGCGGGGGAGCGACCGGAGCTTCGCCCGCCGCGCCCGGAGCGAACGCTTCCAGACGAGGTCGATAGATCCCCGTCCGACGGTCGAATCCCACCAACTGACGGGCCACGAGACCCTGGAGCGCGGAGTCGACCAGCTCGCGCACCGTGCCGAAGACATGGGCGAGCTCGACCGAAGTGAGCCCTTGCGACTCCGTGAGGACCTCGAGACAGCGTGCCGCGAGCAGGGAGAAGTCTCCCCGACCGATCGCGCGGTCGACCGCGAAGCTGACCCGGGACGTCCGACGCACGCGACGGCTCGGCGGCAACCGGCCCGTGCGCGGGTCGGGAATGAGGCCGGACCCCAAGAGGTCGAGCTCGTAGCGGACCCGCTCGTCCGAGAGGTAGACGAGGATCGCGATCGAGAACGGAAGGAGACCTCGGTCGTGGTAGACCTTCAACCCTTGGTCGAGCGTTCCGAGGATGGCGCGAAGGTCCCCTCGGTCCCCTCCGATCACCCCTCGGTCCTCGTCCTCCCGCGAACGAGGCAGGTAGTGTTCGCGGAGGAGGACCCGCGCGATCCCGCGCTCGGGGGGTCCCGGGACGACCGGGTGAAGGTCGGCGGAGCCATCGGGCCGAAGGACGATCCGTTCGAACGGCCGAAGGAACCCCCACTCGCCGGCGGGCGGAGCAGGTTCGGGTCGGATCTCGATCGTCGCCGGGGTCGCCCCCGGCGCGGCGAGGAGGGCATAGGCGCTCGGAAACTCCTTCCCGTCGGCCTGGAACACGACCGAGGCGATCGGGCGGGGGTGACGGGAGACGTACTCCTCGTACGCGCGGGCCAGCGCTCTCTCGCTGAACGGGTCGTGCCGCTCGCCCACCAGCTGACGAGCGAGGGTGTCGAGCTCGGGTAGGGTTACGGTGGTCACGCGCTTGCCTCCGCTGCCCCATCAATCGGAGGGGGGAGATAAAAAGAGGGGCCGATGAGACGCCCTCGGAAGGGGCGCGGGGACTCCGGTTCGCAGGCTTATGGGGGTCATCGTCCTCAGGCGGGGGAGGCGGGAGGGTGAGGACCGTCACGGACCTCGAGGGGCTCGACCGATTCGTAGACCAGGGGATGCGCCGGGCGAGGACGCCGGGGGCCTCTCTTGGGCTTCTGCGACCCGGGCGGCCTCCGTTCGTCAAGGGGTACGGCTTCCGCAACCGGGAGGCAAAGCTTCCCGCGACCCCCCGAACGATTTACGGGATCGCCTCCGTCACGAAGTCGTTCACGGCGCTCGCGGTCCTCCGCCTCTCCGAGCACGGCCTCCTCAAGGTCAGCGACCCGGTGGTGCGCTATCTTCCCGAGCTGCGGATCCCGGGGGCGAGCGCCCGGCGGCCGATTACCCTTCACCACTTCCTGACCCACAGCTCGGGCCTCCCGCCGCTCCCCTCGATCTACTACACTTCCATGCGAAGCGTCCGACGCGATCCCCCCTACGACCCCCGGGTCGCACGGCGGGTGGGCGTCGACCCGGACCATGCGCCCATCGATACCTACGCGGAGCTCATGCGATACCTCTCCACGGAGCGGTACACCCTTCTCGGTCCGCCCGGCCGGCAGTTCAGCTACTCGAACGAAGGGTTCGGGCTTCTCGGCGCGGTCATCGAGCGGGTGTCGGGACGCACGTACGAGAGCTACCTTTCCGAGGAGCTCCTCCGCCCGGCCGGGATGGGTTCGACCACGTTCGACACGGGCATCCTGTTCCGACAGCCCGAGGTCACGACCCTGTACTCCCCGCGGTGGACCGGCCGACGGCACGCCCTCGTGCCGAGCGAGGAATGGTGGGAGGACACGTGCCTCCGCGGGGCCGGGGCCCTCCGCACGAACGTCCTCGACCTCTTGCGGTACGTCGAGATCTTCCTCACGGGGGGCCGGGTCGGTCGCGAACGGATCGTCTCCCCGCCGTCGATCGCCGCGATGCTCCGGCCGCACGTCCCCGTCGACCGCGGCCTCTTCTACGGATACGGCCTCGCCGTCCGCCCCGACTACCACGGGACGCCGCTCGTCTTCCACAGCGGCGGCCTCAAGGGCGTAAGCTCGCTCATCGCCGCGGTCCCCCGCCGCGGCGTGGCCGGTGCGGTCCTCTCGAACGCCGATTCCGCTCCGTCCGGACGCTGGCTCTCCGCCGCCGTGAACCTCGCGCTCGGACTGCCGATGAAGACCCTGTTCGAGGAGGTCCCGGCTCCGGCCCGGGGCTTCACCGAGCCCCTCGGTCCGTGCGCCGGGTGGTACTGCTCCGGGGAAGGCATTTGGGCGGAGTTCCGCGCGCGCAAGGACCACCTCCGGCTCGACTTCCACGGCATCGAGGCGATCGCGAAGAACCTCCGGCTCCGGCCGGCGGGGCACGACACGTTCGTGGTCCGAGTGGCGGGTCAGAAGGGCTCGGTCCGGTTCGTTCGGGACCGGTCGGGGAAGCTCACCTCGGTCTTCCTCGGCTGGCGTCTCGTTCGTCGTCGACGGGCTTCGGAGCTTCCCCTCGCCCGACGGGGCGTGCTGGTCTGGTGACCGCCGCCCCGTGCTCCGCTCGCCGATCGGTTCTATAGGACGTTCTCGAACGCCCTCTCGAGGACGCTTGCGTCGCGCACATCGAGAGAGCGCGGGTCGAACGAAACGACGAGGGCCGACCCGGTCTCCTGGACCTGAGCCACGAGCCAGTGGACGAACTTGACCATCGTCTCGAGGGAGTGCTCGGTCGCGAGGTACTCGAGCGCATCGACGTAGACGAGGGCGCCACCGGACGCCTCGGTGGGGCCTCGGAGGCGGCCCCCGAGCTCTCCCGGGGAGAGCGAAGAGGCCGCGGTCCCGTCCGGGGCCCCCGCGCCTCCCACGGGGAGCTCGAGCCGATGATCGGCGGGCAGTCCCGGCACGTCCGGGGGACGCATCGAAACGAGAGCGACCCGGGGGAAGGCGGACGCGTTCGCGCGCAGGATCTCGAGGGCGCGCGCCGGCCGTTCCTCACGCACAAGGAGCGAGCGGCCGGGGACGAGACGGTACGGGCCCGCGGAGGCCCCCGGGACCGGCCCGGTCCAGGGGCGCGCCGGCGAGGGAGGGCGAAGGAGCGAACCCCAGGCCGGCCGGCGCGGGGGGGCGAGAAGGCTTCGACGCTTCAAGTCGACCTCCTCGGAGAGACGGGCGAGACGGCTCGCGGTCAGCATTCGGATCTCCGCCGGAGTGTGGCCCCGTCCGATGTGCTCGAGCGTTTCCCGAAGCGCTCCCCGCACTCCCTCCTCGTACCCGGCCGCAAAGGCCCGAGCGTACTCCTCGTCCGGCGGGACGTCTTCGTCCCGGGACTCGGGGATGCCGTCGCGTCGCTCGCGCGCGTTCACGTCGAGTTCCGCTCGCCGCTCACGGCGACCGGTAGGCTCCCCGACTCCTCGAGCGGGGTGAACTTGTAGCCGTAGTGGATGACGCCGGAGGCTCCTTCCTCCCGGAGCTTCCGGAACGTAGCGCGCACCTTGAGCCCGATCGCGACCGCGCTCGGCTCGATGTCCACGATCTGTCCGGTCAGGACCGGCCCCTCTCGCGTCTTCACGAGGGCGAGGGCGTACGGGACCTGCAGCTCGAACCCCTCCGCCGCCTCATGGACGACCGTGAAGGAGACCACCTCCCCTTCGCCGGAGAGCTGGAATGGCACCATCTTCTCGATCGATTGCCGGTGGCTCGTGCACTCCGGGCAGACCGTGCGCGGGGGGAAGTAGACCGTCCCGCACATCGTGCATTTCGAGCCGCCGAGGTTGTACCGCCGAGGCGTTTCGCGCCAGAACCGTGCGACCGACATCTTCGTCCTCCTCCTTCCTTCGTCAGTTCGTCCTCTCGAGCACGTGGACGACCGTGGTCGCCCCGGTTCCTCCGATGTCCTGAGCGAGCCCGACGGACGCCCCCGGCACCTGTCGGTCCTTCGCTTCGCCCCGGAGCTGACGGACGAGCTCCACCACCTGAGCGACGCCCACCGCGCCGAACGGCCGGCCCTGCGCTTTGAGGCCGCCCGACGGGTTCACCACCGTCGTCCCGCCGGGACCGAACCGTCCGCTCGCGAACTCAGGGCCGGACCGGCCCTTCTTCACGAATCCGAGGTCCTCGAGCGAAACGAGGGCGCTGATCGTGTAGGCATCGTGGATCTCCGCCACCTGGACCTCTTCGGGCGTGCGATGGGATTGGTCGAACGCCCGCCGCGCGGCGACCACCGTGGAATCGAGCCGGGTGATCTCGCGCCGGTGGTGAAGCGCCATCGTGTCGCAGGCGACCTGGCTCGCGGCGATCCGGATGGGTGTGTCCGTATGCTTCCGGGCGAGCTCCATCGGTCCGAGGACCACCGCAGCCGCTCCGTCGGAGAGCGGGGCGCAGTCGAGCATGCCGAGCGGCTCGGCGACCGGGCCCGCGTTGAGCACCTGCTCGACCGTGATCTTGTTGCGGTAGTGGGCCAGTGGGTTCTTCGACCCCATCTCGTGGGCGTGCACGGCGACGCGGGCCAGCTCCTCGCGCGTGGTGCCGAAATCGTGCATGTGCCGGCGCGCCATGAGCGCCCAGAGCGCCGGAAGCGTCGCCCCGAAGACGACCTCCCATTCCTGGTCGGCCGCCGAGCTCGTGATCCGGGCCGCGGTCTCGTCGGGGACGTCCGTGAGCTTCTCGGCCCCGCCGACGACAACGAAGTCGTAGAGCCCGCTCGCCACGGCGAGATACCCCTGGTGGAGGGCGAGCGCCCCGGAGGCGCCCCCACCCTCGACCCGAACGGCCGGAAGATGACGGTGGATGAGGCCGACCGAGTCGAGGATGAGTGGCGCGATGTGCTCCTGGTCGATGAGGGCGCCGGAGGCCATGTTCCCGAGGTAGAGTCCCCCCAGGTCCTGCGAGGAGAGCTTCGCGTCGACCAGGGCCTGGAGCCCCACTTCGATCCCGATCTCCCGGAACGAGCGGTCCCAGAGCTCGCCGAACTTCGTCTGACCGACACCGAGGACCGCGACCTCGCGCATGCTCATTCCCCTCCCGCCATCTGGATCTTCCCCCGGAACTTCGCGTACATCGCGTAGGAGATCTCCACTCCGTTCTCGAGGAAATAGTCGACCGACCGTCCGTACGCCTTCTCGAACCACGCGATCGCGTCGGTGGTCTCGAGGTCGAAGGCGTCCGACCCCGCCCCCGACCCATAGCCGACCACGAGGATTCGTTCCCCGGGGCCTGCGTGGTCGAGGACGTTCGCGAGACCGATGAGCGCCGCCCCCGAGTAGGTGTTGCCGATGGCCGGCGTCACGAGGCCATAGTGCATCTGCTCGTCGGTGAAGCCGAGCTGCTTTCCCACGCGCAGGGGGAACTTCCCGTTCGGCTGGTGGAAGACGACGTGCCGGTAGTCCTTGGGGCTGGTCCCGGTGAGCTCCATGATCCGGTGCGCGCATTCGGTGACGTGCCGGAAGTACGCGGGCTCCCCCGTGAAGCGGCCGCCGTGACTGGGGTACCGCTGTCCCTCGCGTCGCCAGAAATCGGGGGTGTCCGTCGTGTACGATGTGGTCTGGTTGACGCGGCAGATCACCCGCTCCTTGCCGATGACGAACGCGGCGCCGCCGGCGCTCGCGGAGTACTCCAGAGCGTCCCCGGGGGCCCCCTGCGAGGTGTCCGCCCCGATCGCGACGCCGTAGCGGATCATCCCCGCGCCGACGAGCCCGAGACAGGTCTGGATCGCGGCCGTGCCCGCCTTGCAGGCGAACTCGAAGTCGGCCGCGGTGAGGGTGGGCGTGGCACCGACCGCTTGGGCGACGACCGTCGCCGACGGCTTGACCGCGTACGGATGCGACTCCGAACCGACGTAGAGCGCGCCGATCTGCTGAGGGTCGATGTTCGCACGCGCGAGCGCGGTCCGAAGCGCCTCGGTGGAGATCGTGATGGTGTCCTCGTCCGGTGCGGGGACGCTCTTTCGTCGTACATTGAGGCCCACGCCCATCGCCGCCCCGTCCACTCCCCAGACCTTCCCGATCTCGGTGGGCGTGATCCGATGGCGGGGGACGTACACGCCGTAGCTCACGATGCCTGCTTCCATCCTCCATCCCTTCCTACAGTTCCTCGAGCCGTTCGAGCACCGCCGGCGCGGCGAGCGCCGTCGTCAGGAGAGGGATGTTCTCGATTTCCGAGAGGCGGATCGCGAGCGGGTCGATCCGGCCCGGGTTCGCGAAGAAGACCGCGGCGGGCTTCATCGGGTGCGCCCGGATCGCCACCATCGGCGAGCGCCCGTACTTCACGTTCGAGAAGATCAGGGCGCGCTGGGTCGTCCAGCCGTACACCTCGACGAAGTGGGAGGCATCGATCGCGAGGATGGCGCGGGGGGCGTCGAGCACGGTGAACCCGTGGATGTCCCGGTGCAGGTCGACATGGCTCACGGCCCGCGCCTCGAGGCGGTCGGAAAGGTTCTTGAGCGGGATCGCGACCGCGAACTCCCGCATCCCGAGGATCCCCTCGGAGTGGGGGCGGACCCCCCAGCGCTCGCCGACCTTGCCCCCTTTGGTCGCGTCGAGGGCGATCAACGCCTCGACGTAGCGTCGGATGAACCCGGCCCCGGGGCTCTGCCGCCGCTCGGACTCGTAGTCGCTGATGACCGAGGGAACGGTGACGAGCCGACGGGCGAGGTCTCGCTGGGAGATCCCGAAATCCTCTCTCCACTTCCGGAGGGTCCGACCGGGGTGGGAGGAGAGGACCACCTCACCGGCGATTTTCTCCCGAATGTCGGCGTCCACGAAGCGGCCTAGCGACGCCCGGTATAAATGGATAGTCTTCCTGTCGGTGGGGCCGCTCGACACCTGCCGATGGTCTCGGAAGAAACCCCGGGAGTGGACCGGGCGAGACTCTCCGGTCCGGTCGCCCGAGCGGCCCGACCGTTTGAACTCGCGACCTCTACCTTGCCAAGGTAGCGATCTTCCGCTGATCTACCGGCCCACGCCGGCGGGGTCGATGTACCTGCTCGGATAACCCTTCCCCTGCCAGGTTCTCCCCGCCCACGAAGTCCTCTCGAAGAGGGCTTCCCGGGAGGGGTTCGGGACCCGTCCGGAGGCCGGAGGACCCACCAAACGCTTATGCCCCTCTCCTCGTCTTGGCAGCCGATGCCCGAAGGGTCGTCGTCTGGGGAACCCATCGATGTGCTCTTGAAGAGCACGCGCGACCTCCTTCGTCCCGAGGAACTGGTCGCCGAAGCGACGCGGGACATCGTCAAGGACGAGATCCGCCGGCACCTCGAGAAGACGCTTCGGGAGGACCCGAAGCTCTCCCAGGAGCTCAAGGACGCCGTGCGCGACCTCCTGGCGGCGCGCGCGACCGAGTACGCGGCGCTCGTTCGGGTCGGCACGCTGGCCGCTCGCCTCGGCCTCTCGGCGCTGCCACCCGAGATCCGTCGCTCGATGACGAACGAGATCGTCGGGCTCGTGTCGAAAGAGCTGGGCCAGATCGTCGAGAGGTCCCTCTAAGCCCATGCCGATGGCCCCGGACCAGGTCCGGATCTACGAGATCAAGCGGGTCGACGTCGAAGGGGCGATCGTCATCGACGGCTTTCCCTCCGTCGGCCTCGTGAGCTCGATCGTGGCGAACTACCTCATCGACACGCTCGAGATGGAGCAGATCGGGATCGTCGAGTCGCCGGCCTTCCCGACGGTCTCGCTCGTGCGGGAGGGGATCCCCCAGCACCCGGTCCGCATCTATGCGGGACGTCCGCCCGCCGACCGCGCCGGGCGAGGGGCCGACAAGCTCGTGGCGTTCGTCTCCGAGTTCCACCCCGCCCCGGCGATCATCCATCCCCTCGCGACCGCCATCCTCGACTGGGTCCAGGAGCAACGCTGCTCTCTCCTCGTCTCGCCGGAGGGCCTGGTCGTCGAGGCCTCCCCGGGCGCCGCCCGCGGGAGTCGCCCGCCGCGGCTCAATGACGTCAAGGTCTACGGCGTGGCGAGCACGCGCAAGGCGCGAGAGCTCTACATCGAACCGAACATGATCCCGTTCGCCGAGGGGGTCATCACCGGCATCGCGGGGGTCCTCTTGAACGAGGGCCGCCGACGGGGGTTCGACGTCCTGACGTTCCTGGCCGAGGCCCAGGCCGACTACCCGGACGCTCGCGCCGCCGCGAAAGTAATCGAGACGATCAACCAGATCCTGCTCCGGACCCCGCTCGACCCCGTCCCACTGTATGCCGAGGCCGAGAGGATCGAGCAGCAGCTCCTGTCGATCCAGAAGCATGCGGCCGAGCGGGGCCGGGCGGAGACGACCCCCCAGCCATCGCAGCCGATGTACCGCTGAGACCCTCTCGTCGGGGGACCCGCTCGAGAAGCTCTCGGAGGCCGTCGATCAGTCGGTCGGCGTCCGTCCGGTCGTTGTAGAGGTAGAACGAGGCCCGGACGTTCCCGGGGAGCTCGCGACGGGAGTAGTAGGAGTGGGCGCAGTGCATCCCGGAGCGGACCAGGACGTCGTGCCCCTCGTCGAGGAAGAGAGCCACGTCGTGCGGGTCGACGCCGTCGACGGTGAAGGCGAACACGCTCGAGCGGGCGCGCGGGTCCTTCGGTCCGATGAGGTGGACCCGCTCCTCGTCCTCGAACGCGCGGCTCACGCGGGCGTTCACCGCGAATTGCTGCGCCTGGACGAACTCGAACCCGACCCGGCCGAGGTAGTCGAGGCCGGCGTTCGCCCCGATCACCCCCGCATAGTTCTGGAGACCGGCCTCGAACCGGTACGGCGGCGGTCGCAGGGCGTAGGTCTCGAGGGTCGACCATTCGACGGTCTCGCCTCCGACCACGAGCGGACGGAGGCTCTCCATCGGCCCCGGCGCGGCGGCGAGAACCCCGGTCCCGGTCGGCCCGAGCATCTTGTGGGAGGAGATCGCATAGAAATCGACCCCGACCCGGTCGAGGTCGACCTTCTGGTGGGGCGCGGCCTGGCAGCCGTCGAACAGGACGAGAGCCCCCCGGTCGTGGGCCCTCTCGGTGATCTCGGCAATGGGGAGCGAGGTGCCGTCCAGGTTCGACGTGTGGAAGAGGCTCACGAGGCGGATCCCGCGCGCGAGGCGTTCCTCGAGCGCTTCGGAGTCGAACGTCCCGTCGTCGGGGAGGGGAAGGACCTCGATGCGGATCCCGCGCTCCTCGGCCAAGCGCTGCCAGACGATCAGGTTCGAGTTGTGTTCCCGGTCCGAAATGAGGACCCGCTCGCCCCGGTTCCAGGAGAGTCCCTGTCCGACCAGGTTGATCGCTTCCGTGGCGTTCCGCAGGAAGACGACCCCGCGAGGGTCGGAGCGGCCCAGGAACCGGGCGAACCCCGCTCGAGCCGCCTCGTACCGACGGCCGACCTCCTCCGAGAACCGGTGCACGCTTCGGCCGGCGCACCCCGGGAACTCCCGATAGTACTGTTCCATCGCCTCGAGGACGACGGACGGGACGAGCGACATGCAGGCCGAGTCGAGGTACGAGGGCGGTCGCTCTCCCCCGCGTCTTCGGAGCGCCGGGAAGTCGGCCCGGACCCCCACGACGTTCATGGAGCGGACCGCTGAAGGCTCTCCGCCGCCGTGACGAGCGCCGTCGCCCCGTAGACGAGAACGCGCTCGTCCGGTGCGAAGGTGGCGCTGTGGAGGCTCGCCGGCCGGTCCGGGACCCCCACGCCGAGCCGAAGGAACGTCCCCGGCACCCGCTCGAGGTAACGGGAGAAGTCCTCGGCCCCCATGAGCGGGTGGTCGACCTCCACGACGTTCTTGCTCCCGAGCTCGATCGAAAGACCCTCCGCGACCACCTTCGTAGGGCCGGGCGGGTTCACAAGGGGCGGGTATCCGCGGCGATACTCGACCCGCACCCGGGCGCCGTGGCCTGCCGCGATGGAACGGACCCGGCGCTTCAGGCTCCGCTCCATCAGCTCCTGGGTGCTCGACCGGAGCGTCCGCACGGTGCCTTCGAGGACGACCTCGCTCGGGAGGATATTGTTCCGAGTCCCGCCGTGGAACGACCCCACGCTCACGACGACCGGGTCGAACGGCTCCCGGACGCGGCTCACGAGGGTCTGGAGGCCCGTGACGATCTCGCTCGCGATCACGATCGCGTCCGGCCCTTGCTGCGGGGTGGAGGCGTGGCCTCCCTTGCCGATCACGGTGATGCGGAAGAAATCGGCAGCCGCCATGAACGGGCCGACCCGCCATCCCATCTTGCCGAGGGTGAGCCCGGGCTCGACGTGCTGGCCCACGATGTAGTCAACGTTCGGGTTCTCGAGACAGCCCCGCTCGATGAGCGGGAGCGCTCCGCCCCGGTGCCCCTCCTCCTCGGCGGGCTGGAAGATGAGCTTGACCGGCCCGGGCAGCGACCGGGAGCCCCGGACGAGCATCGCGGCCGCGCCGAGGAGGGCGGACATGTGAACGTCGTGACCGCACGCGTGCATCTTCCCGGGGGTGCGGGACTCGAACGGGAGCCCCGTGCGTTCGGTCACGGGGAGCGCGTCCATGTCCGCCCGCAGCGCGACGACGGGACCCGAACGTTCGCCGCCGATGAGGCCGACCACGCCGTGGAAGTCCTCGTAGGTCCGGAAGGGGATCCCGAGCTCCCGAAGAGCGGCCACCACCTTCTCCTGGGTCCGAACCTCCTCCATGGAGAGCTCCGGATCGAGGTGGAACGACATCCGCCAGGCCCGCATCGCGGGGAGCATGCGCCGTGCGACGGGGAGCCAAGAGTCGGCCGGACCGCCCATCGAGAGCGCGAGCCGAGGCGGCGATATAATGCGCTCTATGGGGACGCTTACGGAGGGAAACCGCCGCGCGCGCCGTCCCCTGCGAGCACCGCCTCGGTCCGGCTCGGGGATCGGAACGAATCGAGCTCGCTCACGGGCCAAGGGTCCGGGGCGGTGAGATGGAACCGATTGAACCACACCGGGCGGATCCCCGCGTTCCGCGCCCCCGTCACATCGCTCCGCCACGAGTCCCCGATCATCACCGTCTCCTCCGGAAGGGTCCCCGCGCACTCGAGCGCGATCTGGAAGATGGCGGGGTCCGGCTTCGCGACGCCGACCCCCTCGGAGACGACCATGAAGTCGATGAGCGGACGGAGCCCCAAGTGGTCGACCTTGCGCTCTTGCTCCGCGACCTCGTTGTTGGTCACGACCCCGATCACGGCCCGTCCGCGGAGTCGCTCGAGGACCCTTCGGACGCCCGGGACCGTCCGGCGCAGTTTCTGGTAGTGCGCTCGATACTGGCGGGAGAACTCGGCGGCTTCGTCCGGGGAGGCCTGCGTGCCGCAGAACCGGGCGAGCTCGCGGAACCGCTCGATGCGCGCCTCGGGAAGCGTGATCCGGCCGGCGAAGATGTCGGGCTGCACGACGTCGAGAAGGTGGGAGTACTCGTGCCAGACGTCATCGAGGGAGCGGGACCGGAACCGGGCTTCTGAGGCCCTGAGACGGGCGAGCGCGCACCGGCAGGTGATGGCGTGGTCGAAGATCGTGTCGTCCAAATCGAAGAAGATCGCCTTGGGGAGCGGGATCGGCCCTGGAGCGCGGACCGTTCGGGAATGTGGCACGCCCGAACGAGTCGTCGGGGCCACTAAAGCGCTACGGCGACTCAACTCTCCCAACGGAGCGACGAACGCCGAGCCCCTGGTCCCAGGGGGACGTCGCAATGTCCGACTCGACCAATCACGAGGCCCGCGCCCGACACTCGATGCACTTGAGTTCCCCGTCCTCGGAGAGGGACGAGGCAGCGCACGCGCTGCACATCCACCGGCCGCAACCGGCGCAGCGGTCCGGCGGGGGGGTTCGCGCGAGCGCGCGGTCGCAGTCCACGCACAGGGAGGCTTCCTCCAGGCTCTCGGAGCGAGGCGGCGCGGGCGGGGACCGGGATTGGCGGTCCACCAGGTCCTCGAGCTCTGAGAGGATGCTTTCGAGGTCGTTGAGCGAACCATGACGCCGAGGAGGGAGCACGGGTTTGGAGGACCGCGGCCCACGGACGGGCGTACCTGTCCCTTCCGGAGACGCGGGTCGGAGCCCGGAGCGCGTCCGCTCCGCTGCCGAAGCCACGGGAGGGGGTCGGAGCGGTTCCGCTCGCCGAGTGTGGAGGACTGGTTCCGGCCGCCGGCGGGTCGCTCTCTCGCCGACTGTGGCTCGTGGGGAGATAGCGGGAGGAGAAGTGACGGTCTCCGACGGACCTTCCCACCAGGAGGTTTCCGCCGCGACGCGGGAAACATGAGGGGCCTTCGCGCGATCCGAGAAGCGCTCAGGATACGTCTCGATTCGTCGGCCCACCGTCTCCACGGGGGAAGGGCGGCTCGAGGGCGGAACCGTGGGTTCGAGGGTTGTGGAGTAGATTCCGGCGCCGACGATGACTGCCCCGACCGCCGCCATGAGGCCCCATAGCGGGAGGCGGGAGCTGCTCGAACCAATCTCCTGGTTCGCCACGATTCCGGCATAGATCAAGAGCACGCTCCCGATGACCAGGAGCGGAAAGGCTCCTTCGATGTTGTCCAGACGCCGCATCGATGTCAAGCCCCCATCGTGGGCTCACGCCGGGGAATGGAAACGGGCCTCGAGGTGGCTGTCAATTCCGTCTCCCTCTACGCACCATAGCCGGCGGGCGTTTTGTAAATTGCTCCGGCCTTCCGTCGGGGGCCCTCAAAGGGCTTCGCCCCGAAGCTAGGAAGGACGGAACCGCATCCAGCGGGAGTCGCGCGACCTTCACACCCTACGTGGTCGCAATGACGCTGACCGAGGTCACCGCGCCGGGTCCGGTCGCTTCGGTTCCAATATCGAAGTCGAGGACGATGTTCTCGGCCGTAGATGGCGCGGTGATGGGAGATCCTTCGGTGAAGTAGGATATGGGCCCGGCCACCGTGCCCGATGCGCCCGTGACGTAGACGGTCAACGATACCGAGCTGGTGGGGAGCTTGAAGGTCGTGCTGACCGAGATGGTGATCTGCTCGACGAAGTCACCATTTCCGCAAACCAACGCGCCCGTGAAACCTCCGGCGCAGACCGTGTAACCCGAGGTCGTGAGGTCGCATGCAGTCGTGATGGGGCACGAGGTGAAGGCCGGCGCGGTGGTGTTGATCACGGCCAATGTGGTGTTCAGCCAAGTAAGTCCCGACACGGCGGATACTGTAGTCGTCTGCGAACCCTGATAGCTGTTGTTCGTCCCTCCGAGGGTCATAGTAGCAAGAGCGAACCCCCCGATCATCGAAGCGACAATCACTGCGGTCGCAAGATATACGGTCCGTTGCGATACTTTTGAAGCCATCGAAGATCTCCCGGGCGACCCCGGTCGTCTCAGTAGTACAGGGGCTTCGATACGTATATACACTTATTCCCACCGAAAAGCGGTTCGGAACGACGAATAACCTGTGGGCCGGCCGTACGCCGACGGGAACGCACTGAAAGGCGAACGAGTGCAATGCCACCTCCTCAGCGAGCTCGCAATCCGTCGGGTCTCCCCGCAGGGTCTCGCGGAGGATGGGAACGACCGGCCCGGCTTGCGGTAGATTATCCCTTCGGCCGATTGGAACGGTGGGTCATTGGACCGCGATCCGGTTATACGACACGACCGGGAGAAGCACCCTCGGAAGGCTTGCTTCCCCGATAGCGGCGGCGCAGTTGCGCGGCGAGGCGCAGCGACTCGAGCCCCTGGCGCACGCCGCTCACCGCGTCGGGGGGAGTGTGTTCCTGGAAGTACCGTTCGACCTCCTCCTCTTGACCGATGCCGAGGGGGACCATGCCGAGACGCAAGCATTCGCTTAGGAGCGGGGTCCCCGCCCACATCTCGGCGAGCGTCTTCGGGTGGCTCCGGTACCAATCGAACAGCTCCCGGCCCCCGAGCGGGTTCACCGCCATCGAAACGAACAGGTCGAGGACGCCCGAGGGAGTGAGACCCGGGCTCGGGATCAGCGCGAGCGTCTTGCGGAGGTCCACGGGGTCGCGGAACGCGGCGAGGCCCTGGATCATCTGGACGCGCTCGCTGTCCCGGGGGGTCGAACGAAGACGGCGGAGGAGCGGTTCGAACGCGGCGACCCCTTCGGCATGCGCGAAGCCGATCGCCACCGGGCCCCGGAGCTCCGCCGGCACCCGGTCGAACTCGGCGAACCGGGGGGCCATCTCCCGGGCGAAGTCCCGGTCGATCCGGGCGAGGTTCGTCGCCAGCACCTCGCGCAGGAGGCCCTGGGACTCGGCCTCACCGGGACGGGGGTCGACCCCTCGGGACTCGAGCTGGGAGCGCAGGAAGCGGCGGGACGCACCGAGCACCTCGCTCACGTCGTGGAGGACGAGACCAAGGTCCGCGAGCGCTCTCGCGAGAGCGCGGACCGAGAGCTCGTGGGTGAGCGCGCTCCCGGCCTCGGCGAGCTTGAGGAAGTTCGAAAGCGGAGCGAGGCCGGCGTAGAGGAAGGCGTGGGTGTCGGTGATGAAGCCCCACTGATCGATCGCGGACATCGAAGGGAACTCGGTGAGCATCCGGTCGAACAGTGTGGGGTCGTAGCAGACCCGGGCGAAGGCGGTCCGCTCCGGGTTGATGCGAAGCCCGTCCGGGGACGGCCATGGGAAGCTCCTCTCCCGTTCCTCGAAGAGGATCGCCGTGTCGCCCTGGGCCGAGGCGATGCGCAGGGGGATCGGCCAGAGCTCGGGCGCAGCGGTCCCGTCCGCCCGGAACCGCTCCTGACGGAGGGTGAGCGTGCCGTCCTTCCACGCGGCATGCAGGACCGGGAACCCCGGTCGCGTCACCCAGTCGGTCATGACCCGCCCGACGGGCTGGTCGGACGCCTCACCGAGGGCGGTCCAAAGATCCTCGGCCCGAGCGTTCTGGTAGCGGTGGGTCGCAAGGTACCGGGAGACCCCCTTGCGGAACGTCTCCTCGCCGAGGAACGCCTCGATCATGCGGAGGACACCCGCGCCCTTGCCGTACGTGATGTCGTCCGCGATCTCCCCGAGCGCTTCGGCGGAGTCCACGGGGACCTTGATCGGATGGGTCGAGGAGAGCGCATCCTGGGCGAAGGCCTCCTGGATCCACCGGTTCAAAAAGCCCGCCCACGGGTCCTCGTTCGGATACCGCCGGGCCACGATGTGGTGCCCGACGAACGTCGCGAAGCTCTCGTTGAGCCAGAAGTCGTCCCACCAGACCGGCGTCACGATGTTCCCGAACCATTGATGGGCGATCTCGTGCGCGAGGGTGAGCAGGACCTGCCGTCGCTCGCGGACGCTCGTGGTCGGGTCGACGAGGAGCAGGCTCTCTCGGAAGGCGATCGCCCCCCAGTTCTCCATCGCGCCCGCCCAGAAGTTCTCGAGGGCGACGAGGTCGAGCTTCGGGAGCGGGTACGGTGTGCCGTAGTACTCCTCGTAGGCGGCCAGGACCTCGGTCGCGCGCTCGGCCGCGTAGCGTCCGGCGCTCGCCCGGCCGGGCGAGGCCGCCACGGTGACCGACCAGCGGTTCCCGGGGAGAGTGAGGGTGTCGAACGGACCCACGCCGAGGTACAGGAGGTAGGCGGACATCGGAGGGGTCGGCGCGAACGTGACCTCGCGTCGACCGGAGACGATTCGTTCGGAAGCGGGGGCGGTGTTGAAGATCGCCTTGACGTCCGCGTCCGTCGTCAGGACGAGTCGGTAGACCGTCTTCACCGCGGGGTTCTCGAACGACGGGAGCAGCCGTCGGCTCCCCGTCGGGAACAGCATCGTGGTGAGGGCGTAGGTCGAGCCGGCCGGGGAGACATACATCCCGACCAGGGAGTTCTCCTCGGCCTTTCCCCGGTAGGCGATGTCGAGGCGGTGAGGACCGGCGCCGACGCCGACGAACTCGAGGACCCCTTTCGCCGGGTCTTCTCGGTAGTGGGCGGGCCGCCCGTCGAGGGCCGCCGATTCGATCGTGAGGTGGGACGCGTCCACGACCCAGGGGTCGGGGGCGTCCTCCACTCCGATGGAGACCTTCCCCAGGAACGACCGCTCGCGGAACCGAAGGTCGAGCCGCCAGTCCACCCCCGTCAGCTTCACGTCCGGCCCCACCGGGTGGGGCGTCATATTGGTTGGCTCGATGCGGGTCGACCGACCCGACCTCACTCGTAGGAGACGTCCGCGCGCATGTACGCCCGCGTCGCGAGCACGAGGATCACCACCGTTTCCACGACGAGAACGAGCATCTGGTAGGCGTCGGTGGCGGAGAGAGTCCCGAGGTAGGCGCCCCGCACCGCGTCCGAGACGTAGGTGAGGGGATTCACCTCGAAGAGGACCTTGAGAGCGAGAGGGAGCCCGTTCGAGAGCGGATAGAAGACCGTGCTCGCGAAGTTCACGATGAAGATGAGGAGGATCTGGATGCTGTTGTACGCCGTGTTCGATTTCACGAGCGCGCCGATGAACAGCATCAATCCCCCGAAGAAGATCGAGCCCAGCGTGATCGAGGCGAAGATCACGCCGTAGACCATGAGCTGTCCGGGAATCGAGCCGAGGAGAAGGAAGGCGACGCCCAGCATGACCGCCGCCCCGGCGAGACCGAAGAGCATCGACGTGAGCATGATGCCCATCAGGTACTGGAGGCGGGTGAACGGGCCCATCAGGAGCTGGGAGAGCATCCCCCACCGTCGGTCGGCCCAGAGCATGCTTCCCCCGACGGTGCCGGCCATCACGATCTGGAACGACATGATTCCCGGCGTGAGGTACGTGAGGTAGGTCGACCCGGCCCCGCCGGCGGCGGCCTCGGACTGGAACCCGTAGCCGAAGAACACCAGGTACATCGCGGGGAGCCCGATCAGGATGATCATGCTCCCCGGGTCGGTGTTGACGAGGATGTTCCGGTAGACGAGCCGGAGGACGTTAGGGATGGGCATGGGGCTCACCCCCTCGGTCTCCGACCGAGTGAAGGAACACGTCCTCGAGGGTGTTCTCACGCACGTTGAGCCACTCGAGCTGCACGCCGAGGGACTGAGAGAGGCCGGCGATCTGGGAGAGGGCCCACTTCGGGTCGTCCGTGAGGATGACCGCCGAAGGGCCGTTCGCCGTCACGGTCGAGCCGGCCCCCAGCCGCTCGGAGAGCGAACCGAAGAACCGGCCCGCGTCCCCGTCGTGAACAGTGAGGTCGATCGTCTTCTTGCCGCCGTAGAGGCGCTTCAGGTTCGCGATCGAATCGAGGACGAGGATCTTCCCCTCGTCGATCACCGCGGCCCGGTCGCAGAGGTAGTCGGCCTCCTCGAGGTTGTGGGTGGTGAACACCACCGTGAGGCCCTGCCGCACTTCGTTGCGGATCGAATCGAGCAGCGTCCGCCGCATGATGACGTCCAGCCCGACGGTCGGCTCGTCCAGGAAGAGGACCTCCATGTCATGGATGAACTCCCGGGCGACCTGGACCCGACGCTTCTGGCCCCCCGAGATGTCGAACGCTCGGCGCTTTCGGATGTCGGCGATGCCGAACCTCGAGAGGAGCATCTCCCGCCGACGCCGCGTTTCGTCCTTCGGGATCCCCCACAGCATCCCGTAGACGTCGAGATTCCGCTGGACGGTGGTGAAGTCGAACGACTCCCCTTGCTGGACCACGCCGATCTGGCGGCGGATCCGCTGACCGTCGCGGATCGGGTCGAGGCCGAGGACCCGGAGCGTCCCGGAGGTCGGTCGGATGAGCGTGGTCATCGCCTTGATGAGGGTCGACTTGCCCGCGCCGTTCCGCCCGAGGAGGCCGAACACCTCGCCCCGTCGGACGGTAAAGCTGACTCCGTCGAGCGCGAACTTTCGGCGGTCGTAGGTGTGCCGGAGGTCCTCGGCGAAGACGACGGGCTCTTCCCCGTTCGGCCCTGCGGAAGCGAGCGGCGGTCCGGTCACTGACCTAAAGGTAGCAAAGGGTCCCGATAAGCGATGCTCACCACTGTTGACCAATACCGGAGAGGAAGGTACAGTTCGGCATCGCCCGCGGTGACGTCACCGGAATCGATGCCGAGGATGCGACCTTCGATTCCCCAGCCCATCAGATCGGTCCCTCGATGTCCGAGTGAAGTCGATAGACGAACAATCGGTTCGCCTCACTCTCGGGGAGCGCTCCGGTGGTCAGGCACAACCGAACGGTGGCGGCGTTCGTCGGGTCCACGTACAGGAGGACCTCGGCAAAGCCGAGCTCCCGACACTCCCGGAGAAGGTACGTGATGAGCCCTTTGCCGATCCCTCGGCGGCGAAGGCGCTCGTCGACCGCGATCTCGTGGACGAGCATCTGTTTGCGTTTGGAATAGAGCTGGCTCACCTCCGTCCCACGGAGCATGCCGACCGCCTCGCTTCCCTCGTACGCCATGAGGAAGACGTTGTGGCTGTCCGCGAGGTAGCTTCGGGCGGCTGAGAGCTCCGGGTCTTGCTCGAAGAGATAGCCGGCCCGCAGGATCTCGAGCTCGGTTCCAGGTCCGAGGCGACGGACACGCATCGTTCGCGGCACCGGGCGTTCCTACTTGGGCTCTGGGGTCGGACGCCCTCGCACACGATCCACGAGAAGAGGATCGACTTCGAGCCTGGAGCCTCGCGCTCGCGCCCCCCATCTCGCGTGACCTCTCCGGAATGCCTCTCCGCCGAGAACCGTTGTGAGGACGAGTCGGGGTCGGGAAGGCAGGCGACCCGGCCCGAGACCCTGCCGTCCTCATCGCGGAGTCCTCGGGGGCGCGCCGCGCCTCGTCACGATACGTACTTGAGCCGGCCGCTTTCTCGGAGGACCTAGCGACCACGCCACGTTCGGGGATCGAGGAACTCAGATGCTGAAGGTGGGCGCCTCTCTCAGGAACCGAACTCGGAGATCTCGATCGCGAACCGATCCGCTCACGAGGAGGGTCTAAGATGGGCGAGGGACGGGGTTCTCAGAGCGCGGTCTTCGTCGGTGGGTACTACGGGACCCGGACGCTTGCAGCGATTCACCGGGAGTTCCGGGACCCCACGCTCGAAGGTCGGCGACTGTTCGCGGAGGCGTTCGGCACGTTCCTCCTCGTACTGGTCGCCGCGGGGGGAGGGGTGGTGAACGCCGTGAGCGGCGGGAAGGTGAGCCTCGCCGCTCAGGTCTCCGCCCCGGGGCTCATGGTGATGGCGATCATCCTGTTCATGGGGGCCACCTCGGGCGCCCACCTCAACCCGGCGGTCAGCATTGCCTTCGCCGCGCGGAAGGACTTCCCCTGGAAGCGGGTCCCGGGCTACATCGCGGCGCAAGTGGTGGGAGGGCTCCTCGCCTGCCTCCTCCTCTATGGGCTCTTCGGTTCGGCCGGCTCCCTTGGGGCGACCAATCCCGGACCGGGCGTCACCCAGTTCCAAGCGCTCGTGTTCGAGATCCTTCTCACTATCGGGCTCGTGAGCACGATCCTCGGAACGGCCTCGCGGGCCCAGAACATCGGCTCGCTGGCCGCCCTCGCGGTCGGGGGCTACATCATCCTGGCCGGCCTCTGGGCCGCCCCGATCAGTGGTGCGTCCATGAACCCGGTGCGGTCCCTCGCTCCGGACATCGTCCTCGGGAACCTCACGAACGCGTGGATCTACGTGGTGGGACCGATTCTGGGAGGTCTCGTCGCGGTCGGCATCGCCTACATCCTCCGCGGCCCGGGGGGCGACAAGCCTGCGGTCGAGGCGGCCCAGGGCCGGATCGAGAGGATCATCGAAGAATCCAAGGTGGAGGTCCTCTCGAACCCCGAGGCGCCCTCTCCCAGTTCGCGGGACCCGGTGGCGAATAGGGGAAGAGGAAATTGAGCGCGTCCTTCGAGCGTCTCAAAGTTGCTCCCGGCGACCGGGTCGACCTCTCGAAGACCGACGCGGCCGATACTTCGTGCTGGCCTTCCGGCAAGCAGAAGGGGGAGGCCGCACTCCCCGGATTCCGAGGGGAGCTCGACCACCTCCAGGAGCTCTTCTACGCCGATGCCCGCCGCGGCCTCCTCGTGATTCTCCAGGGGATGGACACGAGCGGAAAGGACGGGGTCATCCGCCACGTTTTTCAGGGGGTGAACCCGCAAGGGGTCCGGGTCGCTTCGTTCCGAGCGCCGACTCCCGAGGAATCGAGCCACGACTTCCTCTGGCGGATCCACCGCTCCACTCCGTCGAAGGGCGAGATCGTGATCTTCAACCGGAGCCACTACGAGGACGTCCTCATCGCCCGGATCCACAATCTTGTGCCCCGGAAGGTGTGGAACCAGCGGTTCCACGCCATCAACGGTTTCGAGCGGGAGCTCACCGAGGAAGGGGTCTCGATCCTGAAGTTCTTCCTCCACATCAGCCGCGAGGAGCAGGGGCGTCGCCTCCGGGACCGGATCAAGGATCCCACGAAGCGCTGGAAACTGAGCGTGGCCGACTTCCACGAGCGACGGTACTGGAAGAGGTACATGTCCGCCTACGAGGAGGTGCTCCGACGGACCAGCACCGCGTGGGCCCCCTGGTACCTCCTTCCCTCCGACCACAAGTGGTACCGGAACCTCGCCGTCTCGAACATCCTCCTCGGGGAGCTCGGGAGGATGAAGCTTCATTATCCACACCCCAAGGTGAAGGTCTCGGCTCTGAGGATCAGCTAGGGACGCCCAAGACCCGAGGGCCCGGCCGTCCGAACGGGCCTTGCCTATCTTTTTATATGAGCGCTTTCTTACTTATCGTGAAGGAACCGGGGGTGGTGCCGTCCCCTGACGGCGGCCTCCGAGGACAGGAACCATGGCCAAAATCATCGGGATTGACCTAGGGACGAGCAACTCCGCGGCGGCCGTGCTCGAAGGCGGACGCCCGGTGATCATTCCGAGCTCGGAAGGGACGACGGTCGGCGGGGGGAAGGCGTTCCCCTCGTACGTCGCGTTCACCAAGGACGGCCAGCTGATCGTGGGCGAGCCGGCCCGCCGGCAGGCGATCTCCAACCCGGACGGGACCGTCACCGCGTTCAAGCGGAAGATGGGCCAGGACTACCAATACACCATCCACGGAAAGAAGTACACGCCGCAACAGCTGTCGGCGTTCCTCCTTCAGAAGATCAAGAGGGACGCAGAAGCGTTCCTGGGGGACAAGGTCGAGAAGGCGGTCATCACCGTCCCCGCGTACTTCAACGACAACCAGCGCCAGGCAACGAAGGACGCGGGCGCGATCGCCGGCCTCGAAGTGATCCGGATCATCAACGAACCGACCGCCGCCTCGCTCGCCTACGGGCTCGACAAGGCAGGGAAGGGCCAGAAGATCCTCGTCTTCGACCTCGGCGGCGGGACCCTCGATGTCACGTTGATGGACTTCGGGGAGGGCGTCTTCGAAGTGATGTCCACGAGCGGCGACACGCAGCTCGGTGGGACCGACATGGACAACGCGGTGACCGAGTGGATCGCGTCGGAGTTCCAGAAGGAGTCCGGCGTGAACATCCGGTCCGACAAAATGGCGATGCAGCGGGTCCGCGACGCGGCCGAGAAGGCGAAGATCGAGCTCTCCTCGACCATGGAGACGCAGATCAACCTCCCGTTCCTCACCGCCACGAGCGAAGGCCCGAAGCACCTCGCGCTCCCGCTCAACCGGGCGAAGCTCGAGGAGCTCGTCCGACCGATCGTGGAACGGTGCCAGAAGCCGGTCGAGCAAGCGATCCGGGATGCGAAGGTCTCGCGGGACCAGATCAGCCGGGTCGTCCTCGTCGGGGGCCCGACCCGCATGCCGATCGTGCAGAAGTTCCTGGAGCAGGCCGTGGGCCGCCCGATCGAGCACGGGGTCGACCCGATGGAGTGCGTCGCGATGGGGGCCGCCGTCCAGGGCGGGGTCCTCGCCGGCGAGGTCAAGGACGTCGTGCTGCTCGACGTGACGCCGCTCTCTCTCGGGGTCGAGACCCTGGGCGGGGTCTCCACCCACCTCATCGACCGGAACACCACGATCCCGACGCGCAAGAGCCAGATCTTCACGACCGCCGCCGATAGCCAGTCGACGGTCGAGATCAAGGTCTACCAGGGCGAGCGGCCGATGGCCTCCGACAACGTGGCGCTCGGGAGCTTCCTTCTGACGGGGATCCCGCCCGCGCCCCGGGGCGTCCCGCAGATCGAGGTCTCGTTCGACATTGACGCGAACGGGATCCTCAACGTCTCGGCGAAGGACCTCGCGACCGGACGCAAGCAGGGGATCACGATCACGGCCTCGAACAAGCTCTCGAAGGACGAGGTCTCCCGGATGGTCCAGCAGGCGGAGGAGTTCGCCGAGAAGGACCGGGAACGGGCCGAATTGGTCCAGGCCCGGAACACGGCCGACTCGCTCGCCTACGAGGCGGAGCGGGTCCTCACCGACCAGAAGGAGAAGATCTCGGGGAGCGAGGCCGACACCGTGCGGGAGAAGGTGAAGGCGCTCCGAGAGGCCGTGGAGAAGAAGGACGCGACCGCCCGGGAGATCCGCGAGAAGACCGACGAGCTCACGAAAGCGCTCCACGCGGTGGCCCAGAAGCTCTACCAGTCCGGGGCCGGTGGGCCCTCGGGCGGCGGCGGTGGCGGGCCGTCGGGGGAGGAGGCTCCCCCGAGCGGCAGCGCCTCGGAACCCCCACCCTCCGGCGGGAGCGGTCCGGTGGACGCGGATTTCAAGGTCGTCGATTCCGACAACGACGGGGAAAAGAACCCCCCGTAGGTCCGTCCCCGCTAGACGCGGTCGACCGGCCGCGGCCAGGTCCGGCCCGACGGCGGCCCCACGTACTCTACCTCGGGTCGGAGGAGACGATTGTCGGAGGCCTGCTCGAGCGCGTGGGCGACCCAGCCGACGGTCCGAGCGACCGCGAAGGTCGGCGTGAACAGGGTTCGAGGAAGACCCACGGCCTCGAGGACCACGGCGCTGTAGAACTCGACGTTCGTGTAGAGCCGGGCCCCGGGCCGGGCCCGCCGGAGCGCCTCGAGGGCGACCTTCTCGACCTCTTCCGCGAGCCGAAACCGCTCGGGGTCCGCGACGGACCGGGCCATCCGGTGGAGGACGACCCCCCGCGGGTCCTCAGTCTTGTAGGCGCGATGGCCGAAGCCGAAGAGCCGCTCGTGTCGGGCGAGCCGCTCCGCGATCCACGCCTCCGCCGTCTCGGGGGAGCCGATCGCGTCCAGCATGTCGGAGACCCGGCTCGGCGCACCGCCGTGGAGAGGTCCTTTGAGCGTGGCGAGGGCGGCCGTGGCAGCGCTCACGAGGTCCGACTGGGTCGAGATCGCCACCCTCAAGGCGAACGTCGACGCGTTCATTCCATGGTCCGCGAGGAGGCCGAGGTACCCCTCGAGCGCGCGCATGCGCTCCGCGGAAGGTTCCTCACCCGTGAGCATCCACAGATAGTTTGCGGCGTGCGAGAGGTCCGTGCGCGGGGGGACCGGTGCCAACCCATGGGAGCGGCGCACGAACCGCGCGAGGAGGACCGGAGTTCGGGCGATGAGCGCGAAGCCCTGGGGGAGGTCCGGTGGGTACTCCGCGCGGCCGTCGCCGAGGGAAGAGAGGATCGTCCGCAGCGCCTCGAGCGGCGGGGTCTCCCGAGGAAGGGCGTCCGCGACCCGTTCGGCGGTTGCGGGAGGGGCCCGAGCTTCTCCGAGCGCCCGCACGACCTCGGGGGACGGGTCCTCGGACGGGGGCTCTCCCCAAAGGAGCAGGTGGACGATCGATTCGTACGGGACGCCCGGGACGAGCGTCCGGACGTCGAACCCTCGGTAGTCGAGCTCGCCGGTCGCCCCTCCCACGTAGGAGATCCGGGTCTCTCCGATCACCACGTCTTCGAGGCCTTTCGACGCACGCGAGGGAGGCACGACCGCCCGAACCCGCCCCTCATGATATATTTCGCCCTGGCCGGAAAACGATAAAGGCCACACCCGGGTCCTCGGGTCGATGCCCGACGTCCCCACTTCCATCCTCGAACGGTTGTTGCAGCAGCGGGTGACGCTCGAGCTCAAGGACTCTCGGACGCTCACCGGCAAGCTCCTCGGCGTGGACGAGCACATGAACGTCGTCCTCGAGGACGCAGAAGAGCGAACGAACGAGGTCACACGCCATTTGGGTCGGGTCGTCCTGCGGGGGTCGAACGTGGTGACTCTCCACGCCTCTCAGGGCGCCGCAGGGAAGCCGTCCTGATGGGCCCGTCCACCGCGCGCGGGGAGAAGGGCCGACCCCGGCCCCGGGGGGAAGCGCTCGCGGTCCTGAAGCTGCTCGCTCTCGCGGGCGGCGACCACACTCCCGTGGTCCTCACGTCCCGCGAGGTCGGCGAACGGGTCGGGCTGAGCCAGCAGGCGGCCGACCGGTACCTGATCTCCCTCGAGTCGAAGGGCCTCCTCACGCGGTCGCTCTCCCAGCGGCGCCAGCGCCTCCTCCTCACGCCGACCGGGATGGAGATTCTCCGAAGCGAGTACCACGGGTATCGTCGGATCTTCGAAGGTCCGGCGAAGCTCGCCCTTTCGGGGAAGGTCGCAAGCGGGCTCGGCGAGGGGAGGTACTACCTCAGTCAGCCGGGGTACGTCCTTCAGTTCACCGAGCGCCTCGGCTATTCGCCGTACCCGGGCACATTGAACGTCCGGGTCGGCCCCGAGGGCCTCCGTCGGGCCTCTCTCGTCACCGAATGGACCGGCGTGCGGATCGATGGGTTCCACGCCGGCGGTCGAACCTTCGGGGGAGCGATGTGCTTTTCCGCCCGGATGAACGGCCATGCGTGCCACCTGATCCACCCCGACCGGAGCCACTACAAGGACGTGATCGAGTTCATCGCCCGCGACCGGCTCCGGGACGCGCTCCACGTGAAGGACGACGACATGGTCGAGGTCACTATCGAGGAATCGTGACCGCGACGGCAGAATCGGTGGGCCGGGCCATCGCTCGGGACCGCAAGCCCGAGCCGGCGGCGCCGGGGGAGGCGCGCCGGTACGTTCGCCAGTGGGTCGAAGAGGAGGCGATCGGCCCCGAGCGATTGAGCGCGTTCGTCCTGATCCTGAGGACCCGAGGGTGCTACTGGGCCGACCTCAAGGGATGCTCGATGTGCGGGTACTCCCGGGACACGCTGGGCCGGTCGGCGACGGCCGACGAGCTCACCGAGCAGCTCCATCGAGCGCTCGACCGGTATCGCGGGGAGCCGTACGTGAAGGTCTACACGTCGGGGAGCTTCCTCGACGACCGGGAGGTCGACCGCGCCAGCCGATCGGCGATCGTCTCCGCGTTCTCGGGTCGAGCGCGACGGTTCCTCTTCGAGACGCTGCCGGAATTCGTCGACCCAGAGCGCATCGAACCGCTCCGAGAGGCCTTTGGGGGCGAGCTCGAGGTCGCGCTCGGACTCGAGTCGACGGACCCGACCGTCCTCGGCCGGTTCGTCAACAAGGGCTCGACCCCTTCCGAGTACCTGGCGGCGGCCGACCGCCTCGCCGACCTGGGCGTGCGGAGGAAGGCGTACCTGCTCCTCAAACCCCCCTACCTCACCGAGTCGGAGGCCGTGGCGGATGTGGTCCGCTCGGTCCGCGAGGCTGCCCCTCACTTTGATTCGATCTCCATCAACCCCGTCCACATTCAGAACGGGACGGTGGTCGAGTGGCTGTACCACCGGGGGCGTTACCGGCCCCCCTGGCTCTGGTCGGTCGTCGATGCGATGCGGGAGGGGTCGACCGTCCGCGGTGCGACCCGGCTCGTCTCGTTCCCCACGGCAGGAGGGCTTCCCCGCGGACCGCACAACTGCGGCGCGTGCGATGCCCGGGTCCTGGCGGCGATTCAGGAGGCGTCGCTCACCCAAGAGTTCGAACCCCTCGCGGCTCTCGACTGCAACTGCCGCGCCGCGTGGCGGACGGAGCTCGCCGTCTCCCCCCTCGGGGTGGAAGCATGACCTCCTCCCTCGTCCCCCAGCTTCCTCCCCACGCCACCGAGACGATCGCGACGTTCCTCCGGGGCCATGCCCTTTCGCGCGGGGCCGATGGAGTGGTCGTCGGTCTTTCGGGCGGGATCGACAGCGCGCTCGTGGCCCGGCTCGCCCGAGACGCGCTCGGCGCCGGTCACGTTCTCGGCGTGCTCCTTCCCGATGCCGCGTTCCCTCCCGCGCTCCTCCAGGAGACGGAGGGGTACGCCCGCGAGCTGGGGATCGCCCATCGGACGATCCCGATCGACTCGGTGGAGCGGGCGTATCGGGCCCTGCTTCCCGAGCTCGAGGACCGGGTCTCCCTCGGGAACGCGAAGGCGCGGATCCGGATGACCGTGCTCTACTCGGTCGCGCGCGAGCTCCACCGACTGGTCGCGGGCACCGGCAACAAGTCGGAGCTCTTGCTCGGCTACTTCACGAAGTACGGCGACGGAGGGGTCGACCTCCTCCCGATCGGGGACCTCTACAAGACGGACGTCCGCGCGCTGTCCGAGGCGCTCGGGCTCCCTGCGGCCGTGCGGGAGCGAGCGCCCACGGCCGGGCTGTGGGAAGGTCAGACGGACGAAGGAGAGCTCGGCATCTCCTACGCGGAGCTCGACCAGATCCTCTACGGCATCGAGCAGCTCCGCTCGGAGGAGGAGATCGCGAGGATCACCGGTTTCCCTATCGAGCGGGTCCGCGCCATCGGGGCGAGGGTCCTCGAGTTTCGGCACAAACGTCGCCCGCCCCCGGTCGCGAAGGTACGCCTTCGGACGGTCGGAATCGATTGGCGGGAGTGACCGGCGGGCCTCTTCCGGGCGGTCCGCCGTTCCCCGCGTAACGTTATCCCCGACGAGGGCTCGGCTCGCTCATCCCGTCGCACGGGACCTCCATGGACCGAGCCACCTACCAGCGTCTCTACGACGCCCTCGTCACCTACGAGGACGTTCACCGGATCGCTCACCACGAGCATTGGGACGAGGATCTGCTCTTCGTCATCCACACGCATCGGGTCACGCGCGACGCGACCCGACGGTTCTACGTCGTGAAACGCCAGCTCCCCCGACTGGTCTCCCAGTGGAAGCACGGCCGCTCGATTCTCGACATCGCCCAGGAATGGAAGTTCCCGCCGGTGCTGATGGGCCAGCAGATGCTCGGGGAGCTCGGCATCCCCCGGAAGAAGGTCTGGGGGACGTTCCTCCACCCCGAGTCGGCGCCGGATGCCCGGCTGCGGAAGGAGGTCGAGGCGCTTCTCGCCGCGGACATGATCTATTCCCCGCACGGGATGGACCTCCAGCGCGAGCGCGGCCGCAAGGGGGAGGAACGCCTTCAGAACTGGCTCGAGAAGCACGGGATCGGCTACCGGACCGAGAAGGACCTCCGCGGCAAGTACGCGAAGACGCCGGACGCGCTTCTGGACGAGCCGATCATCTTCTACGGGCAGAAGCTGACCTGGATCGAGTCGAAGGCGAACTTCGGCGACGACGTTGAGCTACGGAGGAACCTTCGGCGCCAGCTCGCGCCGTACACCCAGATCTTCGGGGAGGGGGCCGTGGTCTACTGGTACGGCTACGTCGACGGGGCCGAGTCGCCCCCGGGGATTCTGCTCTGGGACGGGGAGACGTTCGAGTCGATCACACCGATCGTACCGCCGCGCTCCGAGAGACCTCACGCTGCGCACCCGTCGCGAGATCACGCTCGACCAGCGCACCCGGCGCCACCTCACGAAGGCCCAGGATCAGCGCACGGCGGCTCCGGCGACGCGCGGCCTCCTTGAGCTGCCGCGAGAGGTTCCGGGACAAGAGGTCGCAGTCGGCGCTTCGCCCCGAACGTCGGAGCTCTTGAACGAGCGTGATCGCTTCCGCCCGGAGGGCCGGATCGGCGACGACGACGTACGTGTCGAGCGGCGGTTCCCCCTCGGGCCAACGTCCCGCGTCCTTGAGGAGGATCTCGAGCGTCTGGTCGCCCATCGCCATCCCGGCCGCCGGCGTCGAAGGGCCGCCGAAGAGCTCGATCAGCCGGTCGTACCGGCCGCCCCCGAAGAGGGCGCGAGAATCGCCCTTCTTCGCGTACCCCTCGAAGACCGTCGACGTGTAGTACTCGAGGCCCCGCACGATCGTCGGGTCGAAGACCGTCCGGTCGGCCAAACCGGCCCGCTCGAGCATCGCACAGAGCGCGCGGACCCGTTCGACCCCGGCCAGGGCGGCCGCGTCCAGCCCCTCCCGCGTCAATTCCTTCAGGAACGATTCGAGGTTCGCGGGCGGAACGCCGGGTCCCACGCTCCCGAAGAACGTCCGAAGCTCCTCGGACCGCTCGGCGGTCACCCCGGCCGCGGCGAGCTCGCGATCGAACTCCGCGGAGGAGATCTTCCGGTACTGGTCGACCGCCCGAAAGAACGGACCGCTCTCGCGGGCCCCCGCCCGTCGGCCCAGCCCCTCCGTGATCGCCCGGTCGCTCACGCGGAAGGCGTAGAGCCCCTGCGCCCCGACCTCGTCGAGGACCAGGGCGGTGGAGGCCAGGATGTCGGTCTCGGCCTCGACCCCCGGTACGCCCAGGATGTCGAGATTGAACTGCACGAACTCCCGCGTGCGGCCGGCCTGGGGCTCCTCGTACCGCCAGAGCTTCGACATCGTGAACCACTTCGCGGGAAGCGGCTCCGACTTCGCTCGGGAGGCGAAGACGCGCGCCAAGGAGGGGGTGGTCTCGGGCGCGAGCGCGACCGAGCGACCGCCCTTGTCCTGGAACGTCCACGTCTGGGCGGCGATCCCCTCTCCGCTCTTCGCCTCGTAGAGCTCGAGGCTCTCGACGCTCGGGGTCTCGAGCTCGACGTAGCCGGCGCGTCGAGCGGCGGAGCGCATCCTTCGTCGGATCTCGGAGCGGGCCCCCGCTTCCGGGGGAGGGTAGTCCCGGAACCCGCGCAGCGCCTCGGTCGGCACGTTCGGTGGACCTCGGACCGACTAATTAACTATCTATGCCGATGGGTCGGCGGAACGGACCGGGGTCGGTGCGACCCCCGCCGTCTCCTCCGCGGCCCCGAGAGCGGCCAGCTGGTCGGCGAACGACCGAAGGCTGCGGAACGCGGTGAGGACCCCCACGAAGTTGCGCTGGCGCAGTTCGGTGGCCACCTCGCGGAGGTCGGTGACCGCCGGGGAGATGTCGGCCCCGGCGCTCCGTGCGTCGTTCATCCGGTCGCGGATGCGACGCAGGTCGTCGAAGAACCGGGGCTCGAGGACCGTCCACAGCGCGACCGCCGCGCGCGCGAGCAGCTTCTCGGCGTCCGCGCGCCGTCCCTTGGAAAGGAACTTCCGACCCTCGTCGAGAGGTCCCTGGGCCGGTGTCGGGTCGCCGCCGAGCTCCCGGATCGTCTGCACGAGGAGCTCGCACTCCGTGAGGAGGATCCGACCGACCTCCCACTCCTCCTCGACGCGCCCGAGCTCGTCCCTCACGTGGGAGAGCCGCCGCAGCGCGCCCGGAAGGTCGCCGAGTCGGATCGACTCCCGGACCGTGTCGAGCTCCACGTCGGCGCTCGGGGTCGGCACGAGCTGCGAGATCTCGTTGCGCTGGGCCAGGGTCTCTTCGAACTCCTCCGAAAGCGAGCTCACGAGGTGGACGAACATCTCCCGTGCGAGGACCTCGAGCGAGCTCTCGTCGCTCGCGAGCGAGGCCGCCGAGGAGCGGGACTCGAAGTCGGTAAAGTCGATGTTGAGGCGCCGCCCGAGCTCGAAGTACTCCTGGATGCGACGACGCAGGTCCCCGTCGGCGCGCGGGGCGGGCACCTCGGGAAGGTCGCGGAGGGGCGAGATCGGTTTCGCCTGCGCCGTCCGGACGGGGGCCGGGGGTGGGGCCCTGCGGGCCGCGGGCCGACCCGGTCGGCTCAGGAGCCCCTGAGGGGGTGCTCCCGCCGGAGCGACCGGCTTCGCAAGGTCGATCGTGGCCAGCAGCTCTCCGATCGTCCGAACGTAGGCCGGGTCCCGGTCGGAGGTCGTGCCCGCGGCCTGACGAACGGCGTCGAACAGAGAGACCGAGAGGGCGCACCCCGGGCACTTCGACGCCTCGGCGGGGACATCCGTTCCGCACGCCGGACACGCGGGCATCGCAACCTCACGAGCTCCGGGTCGCCCGTTGGGAAGAGTTCCGGCGCAGGGTCGGGGACTGGACGCGGACGCGGTAGGTGGGGTCGGCGTGCATCGCGTGGAGCCGGCGGACCCGCTCGGCCGTCGGCGGGTGGGTGGAGAAGATGGAAGCGAACGTCGCTCCCCGGAACGGGTTCACGATGTAGAGGCTCGACTGCGCGGGGGAGCCGACGTTCATCGGGCGTCGGGCGTTCGCCGATTCGAGCTTTTCGAGTGCGCTCGCGAGCGCCTCCGGGTCGCCGAGGGTGCGGGCGCCCACCTCGTCCGCCCGATACTCGCGCGAGCGGGAGATCGCGAGCTGGATCATCATCGCGGCGATCGGGGCGGTGATGAGGGCGATCCCAAGGACGATTGGGTTGGGTCCGCTGCGGTTGTTCCCTCCTCCGAACAGCATCGAGAAGAACGCGATCTGGGCCGCGTAGGAGATCGCCCCCGCGACGGTCGCCGCGAACGTCATCACGAGCACGTCCCGGTCTCGGACGTGGGCGAGCTCGTGCGCGAGCACTCCCTTGAGCTCCCGGTCGTTGAGCGTCCGAAGGATCCCCTCGGTCGCGGCGACCACCGCGTGCCGGTCGTCCCGACCGGTGGCGAAGGCGTTCGGGGTCTGGGTCGGAACGATGGCGATCCGGGGCGCGACGAGTCCGAACGAGGGAGCCAGCTCGTCCACGATCTTCGCCAGGCGGGGGGCCTCCTTCGGGCTCACGATCTTGGCCTTGGTGGACCAGAGGACGATCCGGTCGCAGAGGAAGTACGAGACCAGGTTCAGCACGAGCGCAAGGCCGAGGGCGATGACGAGGCCCGCGAGCCAGGAGTCGAATAGGTACTCGCCGACGAGACCCCCGACGACGACGAACAGTGAGATGATGACGACAAAGAGGATGGCCGTTCGCGTCCGCGCACCCATGGCACCGCGCCTACGATGATTGATACCCGGGACCCGCTCAAAAGCTCTCGGTCAGAGGCAGACGACGTGTCAGGGCTCGGGGCCGAGCGGGGCGAGGTGCCGCCGGGCCGATGGGGTGGGGTGGTATTCTCCCGTCCGGATCGTCGCCCGCTCTCGCACACGCCCGGCCGCCTCGGGTGGGAACCGCCGCCGGCACTGGGGGCATCGGAATCCACGGACCGTGCCCAGCGAGCGGGTCCGCCGCCGGCACTCCGGGCACGTCGGAGGGGGTCCCGCGACGTAGCGGGGAACCAGGGAGAGGACGCGGAGGCCCTCCATCTTCAGCACCGGGTCGGCGCCGCGGCTTCCCCACACCTCGACCCGGTCCCCGACGACGAGCTGGCGCACCACGGGAGGTAGCGTCTTGGTCGGTTCGAAGGCGATCATCTCGAGCGTCCTCCCCTCGGCGTCCTCAATCGGCACGCGCACGTGGCCTCCGCGCAGCACCCGGGGCCGCCCCGCCACGCGACCTTCGATCCGACCGGAACCGTACTCCACGAGCTCGCGCACGAGCCGCGGAACGAGATGGTCGCCCGTACCCTGGTTCGTTCGGAACAGGACCCACCGGTCGACCGGCTCGGAGCGCACGTCGGCCCGGGCCCGCAAGGGGGATCCGGGCCGTGTCCCGCGGAGGCCGAAGAGGATCGGGCACGGCGTGTGGGGCGTGATGAGCAGCCGACGGGTCCGAGGGTCATGGCAGAGGAAGAGCGTGGGGTGGCGACGCGCCGCGGTCCGCACCGACCGCGCATCCACACGGCGACGGGCTCCCTCCCGGGAGATCGGCCGGTAGGCGATGAGCTCCCACGTGACCCGTCGGCCGGGCCAGGCGATCGCGGCGCTGGCCCCCACGAGACCGCGACCGTCGCCCTCGGCCCGAACGAAGGCGCCGACCGACTCTAGGTACCGTCGTGTCTCCTCGACCGGAACGATTGCGCGCACCGCCCGGTAGTACATTCGGGCGGGCAAGCGGCGTCGGACCGCGACCAGGGCCGGGTCGGTGCGCGGCTCCCCTCGGCGCGATCGCTCGAGGACCCGGTCCCACGCTCGCTCAAGGAATTCCGTGGCCCGACCCTCCGAAAGGGTCGTGCCGGACGCGTAGCTCCAAAGGGGCCGCCCGTCGAGCTCGCCGAGCCGGCGGCGGGGGCCCCGGCCCCGCCCCAACTGCGCCGCGAGCGCGGCGTTCCCCCGAGTCTTCCACGGGATGTTCGGGTTCAACCGGACGAGCCGAGGCTCGCCGATGAGGTCGATTCCCTCATCGCGGGCGAGCGCGAGCAGCTCCGTGAGGACCCACGTGGTGCACCCGCCGCGCGGACTGTCCGTGTCGTCGATTCCGACCCAGATCGCACCCACCCCCCGCGCGACCGCGCTGAGGGCGACACTCCCTCTTCCCTACGTGAGCCCCGCGAGGAGCTTCTGGTAGGCCGCGAGGTTCGCGTCAAGCCCGATGTCGGCGCGGACGGGTCCCGGCCCGTCCCCTACGAGCTTCATCTCGAGCCCGTCCTTCGCCAGGGCCTTCGGCCGGTGGATGACCCCGATGGGGATCCGTCCGGACTCGATGGTCTCGAGGCAGAGCTGGAACATCTTCTTCCGGTCGGTGGGGTCGTAGTCCGGCAGGGTCGCGACGTCGAGCACCTTCTCGCGCCAGAGCTTGTAGTTGTCATTGTACGTGACGCACGGGGAGAGGTCCTCGACGAACGCGAACCCGCGTCCTTCGCGGTTGAACCGGATCGCCTCCGAGAGGGTGGCGGTCATTCCCTTCGGGTCGCCAGAGAACGTCCGCGCGATGAAGTTCGGGGCCGGGATCGAGAGTGCGGTGAGGACCGAGTGGAACGGGGGCTCGACGTTCCCCTCGAATCCGAGCTCGCTCGTCGGGGATGGCTGCCCCTTCGTGAGCCCGTAGGTCTCGTTGTTCATGACGATGTAGAGGATCGAGACGTTCTTCTTGAACGCGTGAATGAAATGTCCCATCCCGATCGCGTACCCGTCCCCATCGCCGCCGGCCGCGACGACCGTGAGCGACGGGTTCGCGAGCTTCACGCCCACGGCCTGGGCGAGAAGCCGCCCGTGGAGCGCGTGGATCCCGTTGATCTCGAGGAAGTTGTGGATCGACCCCGAGCAACCGATCCCACCGACGAGCACGAAGTCGTGCGGGGGGATCTTGAGCTCGGTCGCCGCGCGCTTCACGGCGGCGAGCACGCCGAAATCCCCGCATCCCGGGCACCAGATCGGCTGGACCGGCTTCACCGATTGGACCATCCTAGCTCACCCCCTTGACCTCGGACGCGATCTGAGGAGCGCGGAACGTCCATCCGTCGTACTTCAGGATCGAACGGATCTTCGTGTATTGCCAAGGCATCGTCTCGCGGAGGAGGCGGGCGAACTGCCCCGTGTAATTGTGCTCGACCACGTAGGCGACGTCGACCTCCTTCAAGAACGCGTCGATCTCGTGCACCGGCACGGGCCACAACGTTCGAGCCTGAAGGTAGCGAGTCGGGAGGCCCCGGTGTTCGAGCAGGCGCTGCGCCTCGAGAATCGGACCGGAGGTACTGCCGAACCCGATGATCCCGACCCGAGCGGAGAGCGGGCCGAAGAGGCGGCAGGAGGGAAGCTCGTTGCGGGCGTGGACCAGCTTCTCCATTCGCTTCTTCATCATCTTCAGGCGGTTCGCGGGGTTGACGGAGACGTGGCCCCATTCGTCGTGCTCGTTGCCCGTCACTTCGGCCCAGATCCCCGGCGTGCCGGGAGGGGCGTACGCGCTCACGCCGTCGGAGGCGAACTCGTAGACCTTGTAGTGCGCGAGCTTCGCCACGGCCTCGGGCGTGAGCCGCTTCCCCCGGTCGATGCGGACCTTCGAGAGGTCGAACCGGGGGCTCGTCGCCGTGTTCTGGGAGAGAGCCTGGTCGAGGAGGAGGATCACCGGCACGCGCCAGCGTTCGGCGAGGTTGAGCGCTTCCGCCGTCAACTCGAAGCAGTCGACGGGGTCCGCAGGGGCCAGGATGAACCGGGGGTACTCGCCATGCCCGAGGTTCGCGAGGTGGGAGAGGTCGGATTGCTCGTGGCGCGTCGGCTGACCGGTGGAAGGACCCACGCGTTGGCAGTCGACCACGACGATCGGGAGCTCGGCCGTACCGGCGTGGGAGAGCCCTTCGGTCATGAGCGAGAGGCCGGGTCCGCTCGTGGAGGTCATCGCGCGGGCCCCGGCGTACGAGGCGCCGATCACCATGTTGATTGCGGCGAGCTCGTCCTCGGCCTGGCGGACCACGCCCCCGAGCGGTGGCAGGTATCGCTGGAGGTATTCCAGGACCTCCGTAGCGGGCGTGATCGGGTACCCGGCGAAGAATCGTCCACCGCCGACGACGAACCCGAGCGCCACGGCCTGGTTGCCCGTAGTGAGGATCATGTTGTGAGCCTCACCGCTCGCAATCGAGTACCGGTTCTCGACCCCCGGAGTGCCGAGCGCGGCCTTTCGCCCGATCTCGAGCGCCTTGAGGTTCTTGTCGAGCGCATCCCCTCCCCGACGCTTGAACCGCTCCTCGATCACCGCGCGGGTCTGCGCGGGGTCGAACCCGAAGAGGACGGAGAGGGCGCCGTAAGCCGCGGTGTTCTTGAAGATCGGCTGACCGAGGGATCCCCCGACCATGGTCGCGAACGGGAAGCCCGCCGAATGGGGCTCCGCGATATGGAAGGTGGTGGAGTCGTAGAGGATGAAGCCGTGAGAAGAGAGCTCGACCTTTCCCATCTCGACCGCTTCGTTGTCGAACGCGACCAGCACATCGACCTGCGCCTTCACCGCGGCCATCGGGTCGCGGCTGGCGCGGACCGACGCGTCCGCGTGGCCCCCGCGAATGCGGGAGAGCACGTTCCTCGACGTGTACACGTAGAGACCGCGCTTCCGGAAGTAGCGCCCGAGCAGGTCCGAGACGGTGAGCGTACCGTCCCCGCCTTGCCCGCCGATCATGACGCTGACGTCGTTGAGCTCCAGAGGGGGCCGGGAGGCACCGGGGCCGGATTGTTCGGGTAGAGGTGCGATCTGGGCCGCCGCAGGGGACATGGAATCCACCGTCAACCGGCCGTGGTCGGCCAGTTCTCCGATTCAGGAGCGATTGCTATTTAACACATCAGTCCCGCGTAACGGGTTCTTCACTAATCTGGCAAGATGGAGGGGGGAGAGCGACGAACTCGGAGAACTCTCGTGCGGTGGCCGCGTCGCTTCGCTCGCAGGAAGGGTGGCGCTCCGCGGAACGAGAACCGCTCGAGGTCGCTCGGACCAGGCCGTTCCGTACTGACGGAATTCTTTGAGTAGGCTATTTATACACCCCCCAGGTCTCGCGCGCCGCCGGTGCGGAGTGCCGGCCGTGCATGGAATCGACCAAAACCGGCTGGTGGCACCGTCATGGTTGGACGGCCGCCATCCTCCTCTCCGCGTTCGCCGTCTCCTTCGCGATCCGGTCGATCTGGACGTATCCGATCGTCTCGCAGTGGGGCGCGCTCTACACGTTCGCGGGTGGCTCGGACTCGTACTACCACCTGCGGGTGACCACCTACATCATCCAGACCCATCAGAACCTGGTCTTCGACCCGCTGCTCAACTTCCCGAACGGCGGAATCAACCCTCGAGAACCGCTGTTCGACTGGATGAACGCGATCCTCGGAATCGTCTTCGCCCCGCTCTTCGGCGGGAACGCGGTGAATGCCGGGGCATGGTTCCTGAGCCTGCAAGCCCCCCTCTGGGCCGCCCTCGGCGTGTTCCCCGTGTATCTCATCGGCCGAGAGGTCTCGAACCGCCAGATGGGACTGATCGCGGCGATGATCTTCCCGTTCCTGAGCGCGAACATCGACTCCTCGATCTTCGGCTACGCGAACTATCTCTCGTTCTACACGTTCATCATTCTCGTTACCGTCTACTCGTACATCCGCACCGTCAAAGTGGTCGGCAGCCGACGTTGGGTGGAGGACTACCGTCACCCACGACAGTATCTTCCGGCGCTGAGGTCGTTCGTCCGCACCGAGCTCACGGCCGTGAAGTGGGCGGTCTTCACCGGCGTGTCTCTCGGGGCGCTCGCCCTGGCCTGGCAGGGGTACACGTACGCGATCGTGGTCATCGCGATCTCCCTCGTGGTGGCGATGGTCGTCGAGCGCATCCGTCGGGTCGATTCGTTCGGCCTCTACGTCGCGACCGCAATCGTGGGATTGGTTGGATTCCCGATGGCGATGCCCTACTATCTCGTGCAACGGCAGTTCGCGACGTGGTTCGACCTGCCGATGCTCGTGTTCTTCGGGGCGCTGGCCCTCCTGCTCCCCTTCCTCCTGGTGCGGGACGTTCCCTGGGTCTTCTCGATCCCGATCCTGGTGATCTTGGTCGTGGGCGCCGTGGGGTTCCTCGCGGTCGTCAGTCCCACGGATTTCTCGAACCTGGTCACGGGGCAGGGATACTTCGTCAAGACCCTCATCTATTCGACCGTCGCGGAGGCGCAGGCTCCGTCGATCGACCAGCTCGCCATTGGCTACGGCGTCGTGACGTTCTTCCTCGCGTTCGTCGGACTTGCGATCTTCGTCTACCTCCTGGCCCGAGGGAAGTTCAAGCGCCACCACGTCGTCTTCTTTGTCTTCGCGATCCTTTCGATCTACCTACCGATCTCGGCGGCGAAGTTCTTCTTGATCGGCTCGCCGATCTTCGCGCTCCTTCCGGCCGAGGCGATCCGCCGCGCCATTGGCATCGCGCGGTACGACGACCTCCGCCGGACCACGGCGTCCCTCGCGGACCGACGCAGCCAGTTCTCGGCCTTCCGCAAGGCGTTCAAACCGCGCCATGTCCTGGTGATGGCGCTCGTCATGATCCTCATCCTTCCGAACATTTGGATAGCGATCGACGCCGGGATCCCCGGGAACACGAAGTCCGAGTACTCCGCTCAGGTCGGAGCGTCGATCCCGACGTGGCTCCAGCTGAACTCCTCGAACCCCTCGAGCTACTACCTCGGGGCCGCCGGCACGTCGCTCGACACGCCGGACCAGTACGATAGTGCCGGATACAACTGGCTCGCGCAGCAGGACGCGAACCTGCCTCCGGCGCAACGTCCGGCGTTCGTGAGTTGGTGGGACTACGGGTTCCAGGCGATCGCTCAGGGCAAACATCCGAGCGTCGCGGACAACTTCCAGCACGGGATCGACCCCGCCGGCCAGTTCCTCCTCTCCCAGAACGAATCGCAGGCGATCGCCGTGCTCGCGACGACCTTGCTCCAGGGGGAGCAGCGTGCCAGCGGACTTCCCGACCTTCCCGCCGGACTCAACGAGGTCCTCGCCGCGGACGGGGTCAACGTGAACGCGCTCCATAACTACCTTGTCAACACGAGCATGGACTACTCGCTCGTGGTCGCCCATCCCGACCGGTACCTCCCGGTCGACCCGAGGACTCTCACGGACGACAACGCGATGTACCTCGCGGTGTCGTACTTCCTTTCGAGCTCGCTTTCCTTGAGCGGCATCGCGAAGGTCTACGACCAGATTCAATCGTACACGGGCTGGTCGATCCGCTACGCGATGGCCGACACGCGTCTCTTCCCGTTCAGCGGGTCGGACACGGGAATCTTCTACGCTCCGGCGGACCTCACCGGACGCGTCATCGACGCCGCCGGCAATCCGGATGCGTTCTTCAACCTCACCGTCCTCGGGTCGGACGGCAACTACTACCCGTACGGCAACCTTCCCGCCGGGGTCTCGCAGGTCGGTTCTCCGCTCATCAACTACAAGGCGCCGTTCTACGACTCGATGATCTACCGGACGTACATCGGGTACAACGGCACGGACATCGGCCAAAGCCCGGGGATCCCGGGTCTCTCGCTGAACTCGACGATCGAACCGGGCTGGATGCTCCAGCACTTCGAGGTCGTCTACAAGACCGCGTACGTCTGCACCCGGCCCAGCTACGGCGGGACCTGCAGCGCGACCAACCAACCGGAGGCGGCCGCCGCCGCGGCCCGGATCCACGGCTCGGCCGACCTACGACCCTATAGCTACTTCTCGGGCGGCGAAACGATGCTCGAGTACTACCCCGGGCAGACGCTCCTCGGGATCGTGACGCTCCCCAACGGCGCGCCGGTCGGAGGGGCGGGCGTCACGGTGTATGACGGCTGGGGGATCCCCCACCAATCGGTGCTGACCGCGCCCGACGGCAGCTTCTCCCTGGTCCTCCCGCCGGGCAACGACACCCTCAACATCACGCTCGGCGCCCGACAAGGTCTCGAGCAGGCCGGCACCGTGGTCATGAAGTCGGTCTCGATCTCGGTCCCGCCCGCGGTCGGGCTCAGCCTCAACGCGCCGAACATGGTCCGGACCTTCACCGTGGGGTCCGGTTCGATCCAGGGATTCGTCTACTGGCAGAACGGGAACTCCACCGGCTACTCTCCGTCGGTCGACACGCTCCTCTCGGGCGCTCAGGCGGTGTTCTGGGGCTCGAACCTGACCCGCTACGTCGCGACGACCGACGCGAGCGGGTCGTTCCTCCTCTCGAACGTGGCGCCCGGCCACTACCACTACTCGGTCCTCTACGGAGGGAGAAACTACACCGAATCGATGGTCGCCGTGAGCCCCGGGACCACGGGGAACGCGACCACCGGGGTGAGGGCGACGAGCGTCACGGGAACGGTGCGGGACGCGGCCGGGCGAGCCGTCGTGGGCGCATCGGTCACCCTCGGGGGCCCGAACGGTGTCCTCTCGACGAACGTGACCGACGCGAACGGAACGTACTACCTGGGGAGCGACGGGCCGGGCAGCTACACGGTGACCGCCTCCTATCCCTCGTCCGACCTCCGTTCGCCGGGGGTTCCGATCACGGTCGTCCCGGACGAGAACCTGACGAGCGTGAACCTCACTCTCTTCCCCTCGGGCAGCACCACGTTCGTGCTCACGGTCAACGGCGTGCCCACGGCCGGGATCCCCGTACGGTTCACGCCGATTGCGACCTACGCGAACGCGTCCGTCTCCCCGCTCGCGGCCCTCGAGAGCGCGTCGAAGAACGCCACTGTGGTAGTGAGCTCCTCCTCGGGCGCGGTCACGGCCGTCCTTCCGCAGGGGAACTACTCGGTGTACGCGGCGGGGTTCGTGGGGAGCACGAGTTATGTCGGCCTCACCGGGACCTCAGTCGTGGCCGGGGTGTCGACCGCGCCGAACGCTCTCTCCCTCTCCCCCGCGGCCACCCTGTCGGGCAGTGTGGCGGCGGCCGGCGCAGCGACGAGCACGAGACGGACCGCGGTCCTCGCGTATGCTTCGGACGGCAGCGAGGTCATGACATGGGCCACCAGCGGCTCGTTCTCCCTTTCCCTCCCGGCCGGCCCGTATAGCCTCCTCGCCCTCGAAGGTCCGACCGACGTCGGGTCGAGCGTGTACGCGAGCCTTTCGTCGGTCACGCTCCCCACCTCGACGTCCGTGTCGATCCTCCCCGTCGCCGCGCTCCGCGCAGCGTTCTCGGTCGGTGACGTGCTCTCGAGCGGCGCGGTCTATTCGGCGGCCGGAGCCACGGTCTCCGTGAGCGCGGGCACCTCCGGCCCCACGGTGACAGCGATCGCGAACGGCACGGGTTCGGTCGCCCTCTACGTCCCCGGAACGCTCCCGATCTCCGCCGGCTCCTACTGCGTCCGATCCTCGGCGTTCGGGTTCGTCCCGACGAGCGTGTGCGACCTCTCCCCGAGCGCGCTCGGCGAGCTCACCACCCTCCCGATGTCCCTCGAGACGGTCCCCGTCACGCTCACCGTTCTCGGCCTTCCGTTGGGCACTTCGATCCAGGTGAACCTCACGGCGGAGAGCATCACGGCCGTGAACCGCACGTTCACGGGCGGGCCGACCTTCGCGTTCTCGCTGCCGCCGGGGGTCTACTCGGTCGGGGCGCGAGCCGTCATCGGCTCGGGAACGGTGATCTACCTCCCGTCCGGCCCGCTCTCCACGACGGTCCCCGTCGGATCGACCCACACGGCCCTTACGCTCGTCGTGGTCCCCGAGGTGAACGCGACCGGGATCCTCTCCCTCCCCTCGACGATCGCGGCCGCGAACGTGACCGTCACGCTCTCGTCTCCGATCCTGAACGTGAGCGTGAACGGGAGCGCGTTCGAGAGCGGCTTCCGCGCGGCCCCGGGGACGTACTCGGCCTACGTCACTTCGAGGGTCCAGGGTGAGACCTACGCGAGCCTTTCCCGCGTCACGGTCGCGACGGACGGGAACGTGACCCCGACGCTCTCCCTCTCGGCGATCGGTCCCGTTCTCTCGGGATCGCTCGTGACCGCGACGGGGTCGGTCGTGCACCTGAATGCGACGGTGCACCTCATCAGTCCGAACGGGGCCGTTGCGACGGCCACGGCGGTCAACGGGAGCTTCTCCCTTGCCCTCAGCTCCAGCACCCGGTTTGCGGTCTTCGTGAACGGGACGACGAACGGCGCCGGACCGAACGGAACCTTCGTGCGCACATGGAGCGCCCCGGCCGGTGCGGCGTGCACTGTGGCCACGACGAACACCTCGTGCAGCATCCCCCTCGTGAGTACGCCGCAACCCGTCCTGCTCAACGGAACGTTGGTCCTCCCCGGAATGGCGGGCACCGTCCCGGGAACGATCCGACTCGTGGGCCCGTATCCGTCCGAGAATGTCACGGTCGTGACGACCAGTAACGGCACCTTCTCGGTCTCCGTGCTTCCGGGCGCTTACTCGCTCTACGCCACCGGCTTCGGCTCCGCCGCGACCCGCGCGAACCTCACGTCGGTGCTCGCCCTGCCGTCAACGACCCTCACGCCGCTCACGGTCGCCCTTGCGCCCACGTGGGTCGATACCATCTCGGTGGCCCCACCGGGCGGTTCCAGCGCCGGCGTCGGGCTGGCCACGGTGACCGTCACGAACTCGCTCGGGACGCGGGCAGTCTACGCGAACGTCTCGTGGAACTCCCCGCTCGCGCTCGCGTTGCCGACCGGGCCGTATCGTATCACGGCCCGAGCGTCGGGCAGTCTCGGCGGGGTCCCCACGGACGCGACGAGCTCGACCACCGTCACGATCCAAAGCGGCAACGTGGGGACCGTCCTCTCGCTCGTCTACGCGACGACGACCTCGGTCTCCGGGACCCTCTCCGGACCCACCTCGGCCACGGTGGCGGCAGGAGGGGTCGCCACGTTCTCGTTTTCCGTCCGCAACACCGGGAACGTCCCGGTCACGGTCCATCCCGTGGGGACCCCCTCGTACTGGACGTTCAACTTCAGCATCGGGAACGTGACCCTCCTCCCCGGGTCGAGCGGCTCGGTCGTTTCCGGTGAGGTGCGGGTCGACATCCCGAGCGGAACGGCGGTCGCGCATCCGACCGTGACGATCGACTTCGTCACGTCGAACGGGACCACCGTAGGGTCGGTGAGCCCCACCCCGACGGTGAACGTCATCGGATACTACGGTCTCGCCGTAGGGCCGTCGACCGTCCCGACGCGGGTCGGTCCGTCGACCGCCGTCGTGCCGTACTACATCCATAACACGGGGAACACCGTGGAGACGGTCCTCGTGACGATCTCGGACGCTCCTCGCCTCGCGATGCGGGGGTGGAGCGCCAACCTCTCCTCGGGCGCGACCCCGGGCCAGGTGAAGCGCTCCCTCAACGCGGGCGACAACTACTCGCTGAACGTCAACCTCACGGCCACGGGCTCGATCTTCCTTCCGCCGGAGTCCGTCACCCTCAGCATGACGGTCCTCGAATCGAACGGCGGCGTCTCCCGCAGCGTGACGCTGTCGGTGCCGATCGCGACCGTGAGGGCGAAGAGCGCGAACGGCATTCCGCCGGTGAGCGTGACCGGCCCCTCGCTCGGATCGGCCCCGAACCTGCCGCCCGACTGGCTGGTCCCGCTGCTCTCGTTCGTTCCCGTGATCGCGCTCGTGGTGGGCGTGCTCACCTATCGCTGGTGGCGCACCCGGAGGTGGACGCGGCGATGAGGCAGAGGCACGCCCGCCTCGGGCCCGTTTTCGCGGTCGTCCTCCTGATCGTACCCGCCGTCCTGGTCGCGGTGGGGGTTCTGGCCCCGCCCGCCTCCGCCGGGCCGGCCGGGACCGTGGCGGCGGCCGAGCCGGTCGGGGCGAAGTTGACCGGTCCCTCGATCGTAGCGACCCAATCGACCCAGAAGTTCCTCCTCAACGCGTGGGGAGGACCGGCGATGCTCTCGAATGGCACCATCGTGGGGAACATCTCGTTCTACGCGACTCTGGTCGGTCCGAACCTCACGGGAGTGTCGCTCGTCCCGTCGAGCTATACGTGGACCTCCAACGTGACCGAGGACGCGGCCCTCGCCGTGGGGAACGCGACCGAGGCGATCTCGATCGACCTTCTGATCTCCTCCCTCTACCATGGGAAGAACGAGTCCACCAACCTCACGTACACGATCAACATCGTGCAACCGTACGTGATCAGCGCGACCCTGGTGGCGGGCTCCACCTGGGTGCAGACGTTCACGGTCTACGTGACTTTGGACGGGAGCGTCATCGGGAACGTGAGTGTTCCGGCCCTCCAAGCGAACGGGACCTACCCTCTCAAGTTCACGTATCCGACCCTCGGGCTCTCCTCCGGGGAGCACACGTTCGCGATTTCGCTCGCCCAGGAGCATGGGCTCGTCACGTTCGCCAACGGGTCGACCGAGTTCTCCGAAACGGTCTACGTCACCGGGCCCGCACCGGACTACACGCTCTGGTACATCGCCGGAATCGTGGCGTTCTTCGGGGCAATCTTCATATTCCTCACCCGGGTGGCCGCGCGCCGGCGGGGCGCACCGCGCCGCTAGACGGAGAAGGAACGGTATTCCATGGCGTCCCGGGTCGACCTTCACTGCTCCTCGTGCGGGCGGACCGTCCCCGCGAAGGGGGCGACCCAGTTCCCCTGCCCCAACTGCGGCGAAACGACGATCGGCCGGTGCGCGCGCTGCCGGGACCAGAGCGTCCTCTACCGCTGCTCGAAGTGCGGTTTCGAGGGTCCGTAGGAGAGGACGATCATGGGCCAGGTCGCGGTGCTGTTCCGGTTGATGCCGAAGGAGGTGGGCACGGACATGAACGAGATCGCGAAGGGGGTTCGGGCCTCCCTTCCGTCCGGAGTCACCCTTCGCGGGATGCAGGTGAAGGACATCGCGTACGGGCTCCAATCGCTGCTCGTGGCGGTCGTGATGAGCGACACGGGCGGCGTCGTCGAGTCGGCCGAGAAGGCGTTCGCACTCGTGCCGCACGTCGAGTCCGTCGAGATCCTGGAACAAGGGCTCCTCTAGCGGGGCCGGCATCGGGGCGGCCGTGGACCTTTTCTCGCACATACTCGTCGCGTATCTCCTGACCTACGCGATAGTCGGGGCCGCGCCGCAGTACCTCGCCGCCGGCGCCCTTGCGGGAGGCCTTCCGGACGCGGACGCGCTCTTCTTCCCGCTCGCGAAGCGGTTCCCGATCCTGCGTCACCACGGGATCACCCACTCGCTCTTCGGCGTGACCGTGGTCGCCGTCGCGGGGGCGTTCCTCGCGCCGCTCCTCCTCGCCGGGTCGTCGCTCGTCTACTTTGTCGTCATGGAGGTCGGAGGGATCGCCCACATCCTTCAGGACGGGTTCACGCAGTTCGCGGTCCCGCCGCTCGCGCCGTTCTCGAAGAAGCAGGTCCATCTGGACGCCGACCGAGCGATCAGCCTCCTCACGCTCGTCGTGTCGGTGATCGGGTTCTACGTCCTCCTCGACCTCGAGCGGAACCGCGTCGCCTTCAGCGTCTACCTCGCGACCCTCTGGGTCCTCGCGGCGTTCTTCATTGCGTACTTCGCGGTCCGGCTCGCGGGCCGCGCCGCGATCGGTCGGCACCGCGCCCTCCTCGGCGAGCCCGCGGCGATCGTGCCGACCGGCAACCCGTTCTCCTGGTTGCTCCTGTCCGAGACGCTCGCGGACGGACGGATGCGTACCCGTTGGGCCCGCTACCAGCTGGGTCGCGGGATCGTCGAAGGTCCGGTGAGCGTCGAAGGGCCGATCGAGCCCGTGGCGCACACCGGATCGCCCTCCTCCGCGACCGAGGCGCTCGAGTGGTCGTATCCCCTCGCACGGCGCGCGAGCCGGATCCTCGAATCCACCTACCATTTCGGCGAGGCGTACGAGGAGCCCGGCGGCACGTGGGTCGCCGTGTGGTACTCCCTCGAGTTCACGATGTTCGGTCGGTCGCCCGGGGTCCGCGTGCGGTTCCCGAACGCCGGCGGCCCGGCCGACGTGCGCACGACGTACTACCGGCCCGTCCAACATCCCCTCTGACCGGAGAAAGAGGACCACGCCCGGGAACCCGAGGTGGCCTCCGGGCGTCGAGAGACCGACGCCCGTCGGCCTACTTGTAGGTGGACTTGTGGGACGTGCCTTCGTCGTCGACGATCGTGATGCACTCCCCTTCGCACTCGAAGAGGCAGGCCTCGCACATGATGCAGTCCGGTCCGTGGATGACGGCCGACTTCTCCGCCCGGAACTGGAACTTCGCAGCGACCGCCGGGTCGTCCACGACGTTCGGCCAGTTCTCGCGCGGCTGCATTTCGAACACGGTCACTGGACAGACATCCCGGCAGTGGCTGCAGCCGGTACATTTCTCGTGAGCGACCTCGACGCTGACCATGGACTACCCGAATTCCCACCGAAGTGGCATATATTAAGTCGTTCCGTGAAGAGCGACTACACTCGCCGGCCGATGGTCGTGCTAGCTCACGACGCGGTCCCGGTCACGGGATGTCCGTGGGGTTCCACATGCCCACCCGGGGACCCCCGCGCAACGCGTCGAGCGCCGCCACCTCCTTGTCGGAGAGCGTGAAATCGAACACCTGCGCGTTCTCGCGGATCCGTTCCTCGTGGACCGATTTCGGGATCTCGAGGATGCCGTGCTCGAGGCCCCAGCGGATCAGCACCTGGGCCGGCGTTCGGTGGTGGGCGGCGGCGATGCTCACGATCGTGGGATGGTCCAAGTGGCGGCCACGGGTGAGCGGGGCCCACGCTTCGAGGCGGATTCCGTGGGATTCGCAGAACCGCAAGAGCTCCGGGTCGAAGACGAACGGATGAAACTCCACCTGGTCCACCGCCGGGACGATCGTAGAATGCGCGAGGAGCTCCTCGAGGTGACGGACCGAGTAGTTGCTGACGCCCACGGCCCGGCAGAGCCCCTCTCGATGGAGCTGCTCGAGCGCCTTCCACGAGCCGACGCGATCTTCGGGGGAGTTCGCGCGCGGCCAGTGGATCAGGTAGAGGTCGATCGGGCCGAGGCCGAGCCGCTCCGCGCTCGCGTGCCCCGCTTTGAGCGCCGCGTCGTACCCGTGGTCGGTGTACCAGAGCTTGGTCGTGACGAACACCTCGTCCCGGGAGAGACCGCTGGAGCGGACCGCCTCGCCGACGTCGACCTCGTTGCGGTACATCGCGGCCGTGTCGACTGCACGGTAGCCGGCGCGCAGCGCGTATTCCACCGCCCGGCGCGTCGTGGCCCCCGGCTCCGACTGGAAGACCCCGAGACCGAGCCAGGGGATCTCGGGTCCTTGGTTCAGACGAACGCGCGAAGAGATCGTAGTGCCGCTCGGGAAGGGCATGGCCCCCCAGAGCGGAGGGGGCGTTTATCGTCCGCGCTCGGAACGACCCGACGCGCCGGGTCGGACGCGGAACCGCGGGAGGACCCCCGATCGCTCCAGTCGGAGGTCGTAGCGGCGCAGCTGCGCCTCGTGCTCGGGGCAGACGAGGAAGGTGCGCGCGACCGCCCCGGGCGTTGATGGGTCGGCGTCGGAGGAGTACAGTTCGATCGTGAGGGGTCGGTCGTCGCACGGCCCTCCGTCCTCGGGCGCAGGGTCTCCCACGGCCGGTCGGAACGCAAAGTCGAACGCCGCGCCCATCTCGCAGAGCGGGCGTTGGAAGAGATGGCTCACCGAGGCTCGTCCTCCCTCGAATCGGACTCGGGGTCTCCTACAAAACCGTTCGCACGCGCGGTTTTCGGTAGGCCACCGCCGAAGCTATGACCCCCTCGGGGGGTCGCCCGAGGGTCCTCCGCGGTGCACCCATGGAGGGTACTGAGAGCGATTGATGCCGACCGCCACCGTGCCGAACGCCTCGCTCCGGTACGAGCTCGAGGGCCGGGGCGACCCCACCGTGCTCATCCATGGCTCGCTCTCGAGCCATCGGGTCTGGGAGCCCGTCCGTCGCCGTCTCGCGCCGGTGCTCACCGTGCTCGCCTACGACCGGCGCGGCCACGGCGAGAGCCGCGGAGAGACGAGGACCCACCCGGTCCGAGACGACACGGCCGACCTTGCGGCTCTCCTCGAAGCGCTCGACCTGTTCCCTGCCCATCTCATTGCCCATTCCTACGGCGGCGCCGTGGCCCTTCGACTCGCCGTGGACCGACCCGAGATGGTCCGGAGCATCTGCCTCCACGAGCCCCCGTTCGTCGGTCTCCTCGAAGAGGACCCGGCGACCGCCCCCGAGGCCGAACGCCTCGGGGCCGAGGCGCGCGCCATCGAATCCCTCGTCCGGGCCGGGCAGGCCCCATCCGCCGCCGCTCGGATCTTCTCGGCGCTCTCGACGGACGAAACCGGCGGGGAGAGTCTTCCGACCGAGGCCCGCACGGAGATGCTCCGGGACTTCGACCGATGGGTCGAGGAGGCGAACGACCCCGATGCGATGCACCCGGACCGCCGCCTTTGGACCGACCTCCTCATCCCGGTGCTCCTCACCACCGGGGAGCGGAGCCCCCCGTGGCTCCACCGGATCGCTGCGGTGGTGGCGCAAAGCCTGCCCAACGTCTCCGTCCAGGAGCTCCCGGGCGTGGGCCATGTCCCCCAACGCAGCGACCCCGACCGGTTCATCGCTCTCGTTCACGGGTTCCTCGTGGAGAGGACCGTGCCGTCCACCTAGCGGGACTTGGCGCGGGGACCGGACGCCCTTCCCGGCGAGATGGGTCCCGGGCCGGGCACAAGGAACGATAAAGAGCGCGGTTGGGCTGCCGTGGGAAGAGGAACATCATGGATCGAAAGAAGGATGCCGCCGTGGTCGAGGCCCTCCGCCGGGAACAGGCGAACGCGGTCCAGCTCTATCTCCAGTACAAGGGCTACCACTGGAACGTCTCGGGGCCCACGTTCCACGACCTCCACCTGCTCTTTGACGCGCACGCAAAGGAGATCTTCGAGACGATCGACGACCTCGCAGAGCGTCAGAGGATCCTCGGAGCGCCCGCCGACTACACGCTCGAAGCGATGCGCGAGGCCTCGAAGTTGGTGGTCGAGCCCGCCCTCCCCCCAACCTCGATGGAGATGGTGGAGCACTTGGTCGCGTCGCACCGACGGGTGATCGAGACCCTCAAGAAGGGAGTCGAACTCGCCGATCGTGCCGGCGACCCGGGAACGACCGACCTCTTCACGCGGATCGTCCTGGCTCACGAAAAGATGGAGTGGTTCCTCCGGGAGATCCTCGAGACGCCCTCCGCGTAGCGCGAGCGAGGAACACCCGGGCTTCGTCTCTCGCGAGGACTTCGGAAGCCCGTCCGCAAGGCCGCCCGGGGGGCGGTCCGGTCACGCTTTGGACGCCGGAGTGCCGTCGCGATCGCTCGCCGTCCTCGGCCGTTCGGCGGCCGAGCGAATCGCTTCGACGCTCCCCTTCGGAAGACCCTGACCGAGTGCGCTCTCGGCGCGGAATACCTCGTGCCCGTCGTGGAACACCACGACCATCGGGACGACGTCGATGCGGAAGTCCTCCCAGAGGGGGCTCCCTTCCGAGGTCACGTCCCCGATGGCGACCCGGAACGCACCGGCTCCGTCCAAGGTCGAAAACTGGGGGCGGAACCGTTGGCAGAACGGACACCAGTCCGCGAGGAACGCAACGACCCACGTGCCGTCCCGGAGCAATCGGTTCCCGCGGAACGCGTCGGATTGGAATCTCTCCATCGAGCTTCTCGTCCCGGCCACCGGAGCCCTCCGATGGCCCGGAGCGCCGAGGTCGGGCCCGTTAAAGAGGACGACGGTGGGCGGGCCCGACTCGCGCTCGGCCGCCCGGTCGGACCCCCTCATCCGTCCAGAACTCGGAGAGGAACCGGGCCGGCGTCCGGTCGAACCACGCGGGAAGGGGACGGGAAGGGGCGGGTCGACCCGTGAACTTCGAGCGCCCGGCGACGACCACTACCGGGACCCCTTTCCGCGCGGCCGCCCGCGCCAGACGATTCGTCCCGACCTTGTGGACGACGGACCCATCGGAAAAGACCGCATCGGCGCCGATCAGAACGAGGTCCGCGGTCCGGACCGCGCTCGGTCCCGCGCGATCCGACAGCACCCGGGCCGACAAGCCCGCGGTCCGAAGGTCTCCGGCGAAGAGGCGTCCCTCGCCCCCGGGGAGACTCTCGAGAACGGAGACCTGCACCGGGCGCCGCGCCGGGGGAAGCGACGAGAGAACCGAGAGGACCGTCTGGCTCCGACTGAGGGTGATCACGTGACGGGCATCGGCTGGGAATCGTCGTCGTCCGACCCTTTGGAGCCGCGACAATTCGCGCTTCAGTTGGGCCTGCTCGCGGCGAAGGAACCGGTGCGACCTCGAAAGAAGCCCGGGCGCCGGCGCCGAGCGGGCGAGCTCTCGGAGCGCGCCGGCCCACCGGAGGAACGGTCCCATCGCCGGCTGTGACGTCTCCAACCTCCGAGCGGACCGACGAAGGACCGTGGGAAGCGGTTCCCGATGGGATCGCTGCCACTCGTCGAGGACGGACTCGAGAGCGTCGAGGGCCTCGAGGGCGAGGGCCCAGGCCCCGTGGGTCCGGTCCGACCGGATCCGATCGAACGCCGCTGCGGCTCGGTCGGCCCCCGCGGGGCGGCGGCCGGGCTTCCGATCGACCCTCATGGTCGCGTTCACCGACGACAGCCGTTGTATTGAACCCCGCGTGCCTCCGGCTCGTCGAGGGCGACGATGTCCTGGCGCGTTCCGACCGAAGCGAAGAGCGACCGACTGTTCCCTGCTCCCCTCACGGGCACGGTGGAGAACCACCGGTTCCCGAGTCACGTTCTCGAAGGGAACCCGTGGGACGATCCCGTGGAGCGCGAGCTCCCCGTGTACATCCCACCGTCCGGGCGGACGGAGGGCCTCCCGCTCCTCGTGCTCCTCTCGGGCTACACGGGGTCGGGCTGGATGCATTTCCAGCGGCCGCGGTACCTCACGGACACCATCCTCGGCCGCCTCGACCGTCTGATCCGCCGGAAGCTCTCGAGCGAGGCCGTGATGGTCGGGCCGGACTGCCTTACTCTTCTCGGAGGAAGCCAGTACATCAACTCCTCCGCGACCGGCCGATACGAGGACTACGTCGTCCGCGAGGTCGTTCCCTTCGTGAGGGAGCGGTACGGGACCGGTCCGACCGCCGTGCTGGGGACCTCGAGCGGCGGATACGGTTCGATGGTCCTCGCCCTCCGGCATCCGGACGTGTTCCGAGCGCTCGCATCGAATGCCGGGGACTCCTACTTCGAGTACTGCTACGCTCCAGAATTCCCGATCGCCTTCCGCGAGATCAAGAAGGTCGGCGGTCCGGACAAGCTCCTCGAGAAGCTCCTCCACGAACCGGTGAGCGGCTTCGGCCCCCACAACACTCAGATCCAGGCGCTCGAGATGATGGGGTACGCCTCGTGCTATTCCCCGGTCGAATCGGAGCCGGGGCGATTCGAGCTGCCGTTCGACCTCGAGACCGGTGCCATCCGCCCGGAGATCTGGTCGCGATGGCTCGCTTGGGACCCGGTGCGCATGGTCTCGGAGGAGCGGTACCGGGACGCGGCCCGTCGCCTCGCCTACATCTACGTCGACGGCGGGAGCCGAGACGAGTACTCCCTCGACGTGGGGGCTCGCATCTTCGCCCACGAGGCGAGGCGCGCGGGGGCCCACGTCGACTTCGAGGAGTTCGATGGGATCCACGGCGACGGAGGGCCCCGGTACGAGGTCATGATCCCTCGACTGCTCACCGCGCTCGGATTCCCGACCCCCTAGGCGGTGGCTCGCACCCGTTTTGTACCCGTTTCGCTCATCCACTCGCAGGGACGCCGATCGGCGGCCGGTGTCAATGATTCGAGACGGTCAATTCGTGTGCGACGCGTGCCTGAAGCCCATTACCCGCGTCACGGACGTCCCGGCCGAGGGATGGCCGAAGATGCACAACCTCTGCTCGCCGTGCTTTTCTGAGCTCAAGAAGCAAGCGGTCCCGCGCGGGTGACCCGCCTCTCCTCACGAGGAGTACGTCGCGGGGGAGTCGGGGCCCTCGAGCGGGGCGAGCGCCTCCACCGCCTCGTCCTCGAACCACGCGAGGACGATGAAGTACCAGGAGAGGACGACCAGGAGAAGGAGGTCGGGGTTCTCCATCGCCTCCGGGGCCACGACGACCGCGCCGCCGCGCAGGTGACGCCCTTCCCGCACGGGCTCGACATGGAGGATCTCCTTTCCGTTGGGGCCCGAGACCTGCCAGGCGGGCAGGAGGATGCCGGCCCGATGGAACCGGTACGACCGGCCGCCCGCAACGTGGACCTGGTGGTAGTTCAGATGGACGGAGAGCCGGGCGATGTCGGCCCCGCCGGAGCGGACCGAGATGTGCGGGTTGAGGAACCCTCCGCGCTTCAGCGTCCACTCCTCTTGGGAGCCTTTCGCCGTGGCGAGCGAGCCCTCCTTGCGGTGCCAGGCGAGGGTCGCGACCGTCGACTCCCCCGAGAGGAGCGTAAAGGCGGTCGGATGGTCTGAGTCGCGCAACCAGCGGAAGGCCGAACGGTCGACCGAGGAGATCGGCGTGAGCACCATGGAACCTCCGCACCTCCCTTGAGGGATTTAATGTAACCCAACGCCGAACGGTCCTGCACTAGCTCCCGGAGGCACCGACCGCCACGAGATACAGGATCCCCGAGAGAAGGACGAAGAGCGCGGCGATCAGTGCGATCAGCTCGCCGCCGAACCCGAGGGCAAACCATCCGACGACCGCGAGCACGACCAGGACCACGCCCGCGCCGAGGCTCCGGTCGGAGCCGCCCGAATGGCCCACGGCCGCGAACAGCCCGACGAGGATGCCAACCACGACGTCGATCACCGAGCGAGCCCACGCCCCGAGGGCGTGACCGCCGGCGCCAAAGGCCAGGAAGACGAACCCACCCACGAAATCGACCACGCCGGCGATGATCAGGAGGAGGGCGCCGAGCAACCCCAAGAGGAAGGCGAGGCCCCGATTTCCTACGCTGGACACGAGTGGTTCCCCCGTGCTCGGGGGAGCCCCCAGAGGGATTACGGTTGCGTGCCTCCCTCCCGAACGGCTAAACGCTCGAGCGGATGCCCGGGCGATGGTCCGGAAGTCCCGCGCGGGTTCCGTCCGGAATGTATTCGACCGGGAGGCTCCCGAGTACGACCGCACGGCGCGGGCCTCGATGCCCGGGTACTTGGACCTCCATCGGACGCTCGTGGGGGGAATCCCCTTCGTGCGGACCCGAGCGTTTCGGGTCCTCGAGCTCGGCGTGGGGACCGGGACGCTGAGCTCCCTCGTCCTCGAGGAGTTCCCCCATGCCCACCTCACGGGGGTCGACCTCTCGCCCCGCATGATCGACCGTGCCCAACGGAAGCTTCGGCCGTTTCGGGGCCGGATCGAGCTCGTGGCCGGGGACATCGCGGAGTTCGAAAAGAGGCCGTACGACGTGGTCGTCTCGGCGCTCGCCATCCACCACCTGACCGACCCGGAGAAATGGCGTCTCTTCCGCCGGGTCTTCGGTTGCCTCCCGCCCGGAGGATACTTCGGGGACGCGGACGACCATCTCGCCGAGGACCCCATGTTCGACACACGGTGGGCGCAGATCGCGACGTCGCTCTCCGAGGCCGGCGCCACGAAAGGGACCGGGTGGACGAGCCCGCAGGCGGTCTGGCACGAACACGAACGGTACGACCACCCGTCCACGATGGGCGCCGAGGTGGCCGCGCTGGAGCGGGCGGGGTTCTCTCACGTTGGGGTGCCTTGGCGGTTCTTCGGTCAGGCCGTGGTCTGGGCGTACAAGTGAGACCTCGGGACGATGGCCCCCGGGGGACCCGACCGCTCGTCGGCCGGGGTCCGGTCGCGGCCCTGCCAGCGCGGGGAAACCTTTTCCTACCGCCGTGACGTCCAACGGTCGTGGCCGGGATGGGGTAGTTTGGTCTATCCTGGGGGACTGTGGATCCCTCGACCCGGGTTCAAAGCGACGCGGGGCCGAACCCCGCATCGTGAGACTCTCGGTCCCGGCCCTACGACCGGCGCGGTCGTCCTTGGGCCGGGCGCCGGCTCGGTCCTCGCCGTCGGTCCCGTGCGAGCGAATCGAGGGTGCGAGGCAGTCCGGAAAGGGTGTAGCCCGCCCACGAGGCGCCCCACTTTAGAAAATCGGACGGAGAGAGGGACCAGCCGGCAAGACGGGAGGCGCGCGCGATCGCGATGACCCCAGGAACGGAGAGCGCGGCTTCCATGTCGAACCGGGAATCCCCGACCAAGAACATCGGGACCTCGGGGTAGCGTCGACGGTACTCGGCAAGGTGTTCGCGTTTCGTCCCGTCCCCCGACCCGAGCACCGCGTCGAACCAGTACCGCAGGCCTTCCCGTTCGAGGATGAGCTCCGCCATTTCGGTCTCCGCTCCGGTCGCGATCGTGAGCGTCCACCGCTCCCGGTCGAGCGTGTTCAGGAGCTTCGGGACCTCAGGGAACGGGTGCGCGCGGGTGTACGCCTCGCGCACCTTGCGCTGATGGAACGTCCGAGCGGCGGTGACCCGCAACGGCGCCGGTGCGTCCGGATAGAGCTGGGCGAGCTGGGCCTCGAACGGCATCCCTGTGGTCGCGAGGTAATGGATGCGGGCTTCTTCCTCCGACGTCCCGAACGTCTGGGCCATCACGTTGGCGGCCACCGTGCTGATGAGGGCGAGGTCGTCGAGGAGCGTGCCGTCCAGGTCGAAGACAACGACCCCTCGCTCCACACGGCGGGGAGGGAGGACCTCGGTCGACCGAGAGATGGGGTGGGCGACCTCGGCGAACTGGCTCGTGGCCATCGCCATCGGGAGCTCACGACCTGGTCCGGCCGGGGGAGCGGGGGGACGTCGCGTCGGCATCGTGTCGGCGAGCCCGGCCCCCTCTTTAATCAAGATGGTGAGCGGCCGGTCGGCCTAATAGCGGCGCGGGTCTCACCCCCTCGCCGGTACTCCGGGGGAGCCCATGCATCCGAGCCACGTCATTCGAGGTCGCTCGAGCCAGCTCCTCACCGGGCGTCGTATCGTGATTGGGGTCTCCGGGTCGATCGCCGCCATCGAGGTCCCGAAGGTGATCCGGGAGCTCATCCGCCACGGCGCGGACGTTCGGGCGGTGATGAGCCCCGAGGCGATGCGCCTCGTCACCCCGGAGACGCTCGAGTTCGCGACCGGGCATCCGGTCGTCACCCATCTCACGGGGAACGTCGAGCACGTCACGCTCTTGGGACCCGGTGCCGGCCGCGCGGACCTCTACTTGATCGCACCCGCCACGGCGAACACGATCTCGAAGGTCGCCCATGGCATCGACGACACCCCGGTCACCTCCTGCGCCTCCGTCGCGCTCGGGGGAGGGGTCCCGATGCTGCTCGCCCCCGCGATGCACAGCCACATGGGGGTGAACCCCGCGGTTCGGGAGAACCTCGAGAAGCTCCGGGGCTGGGGCGTCGGGATGATCTCCGGGGCGTCGACGGAGGGCGAGGAGAAGATCGCCTCTCCCGAGGAGGTCGCCGCGGCGGTCCTCCATCGCCTCGCTTCGGGCCCGTGGGCGGGTCGCCGCGTGGTCGTGATCGGGGGCGCGGCCCGGGAGTCGATCGACGCGGTCCGCTCGGTGACGAACGAGAGCTCCGGCGCGACCGCGGTGGCGCTCGCGAACCAGGCGTACTACCGAGGAGCGGACGTGGAACTGTGGGCCGGCGCGCTCTCGGTGCCGGTTCCGTTGTGGATCCCACGGTCCTCTTGGCGGGGGGTCGAGGAGCTCCTCGCACTCGTGCGGGACCGGCGGGAGGACCTCCACGACGTCGCCGCGGTGTTCGTCCCGGCCGCGCTCTCCGACTTCACCCTCGAGCGACGACCAGGGAAGATCCCTTCTCGGGACCATGAGAGCCTTACGCTCACGCTTCGCCGCGCGCCGAAGGTACTGCCCCAGCTCCGGGAGGTCGCACGTCCACCGACCCGGCTCATTGCGTTCAAGCTCGAGCCCGGCTTATCGCCCGCGCAGCTCGAAGAGGCCGGTCGAGCGCTCTCTCGCGAGACCGGAGCGGACTGGGTGGTCGCGAACGACGTCACGACCATGGGAGCTCCCGACACGAACGCCCTCGTGCTGCCGCCGTCGGGCGGCCGCCACTGGATCCGAGGCCCGAAGGCCGAGTTCGCGGGGAAGCTTCTCGACGACATCGGCCGGGAACTCTCCCACGTCTCCACGAGCGCGCCCCCGCCGCCCCATCGCTCGCGGCCCGCCGGTCGCGTGCGGACCCGAGGGCACTGAGCTCGCACTTCGCCCGACCGGCGACCCTGTCCGGTCGCGCGCCGGAGGACCCCGCGTCTAGATCGCGTTCACGAGGAAGCCGACGACGAACCCGAGCAGGACCCCGAGGTAGGTCAATCGCTGCTTCACGTACGTCGCCTCGGGGGGCTCGGCCGGCCGGAACGCCGTCCGGAGCATCGGTAGGATGGAGTACAGGATGGCCCCGACGGCGAGCGCATCGAAAACGAGGTTGAGCAACGTGCTGCTGAAGTAGTACCCGAAGACCCCTCCGAGGATCGTGGGGAGCCCTCCGATGAGGAAGAAGACCGCGAGGAGCCCGAGACGTCGGTCCGACGTGATCAGGAACGGGGCCGCGATGGGGAACCCTTCGGTCACGTTCTGAAGGAAGAACCCGACGAAGACGACGGTCGAGAGCCCGACCGCCCCCGTGGCCCAGGAGGCACCGAACACGAGACCCTCGGTGAGATTCTGGAAACCGATCGCGAGCGCCACGATGAGCGCGAGCGACGCCGGGGTCGCCTTGGTGCCACGGCCACGGTGCTCGGTGGCGAACAGGACGAGATAGCAGCCGACCGCAGCGAAGAGGAACGCGAGCGCGTAGGTGGTGTTCGCCACATAGACGTTCGAGGAGTTCGAGTAGATGACCGGGGCCGCGTCCGAGAAGATGTCGGCGAGCAGGAAGATCAGGATCCCGATCGCCGCCGAGGTGAGGATGGTGATCGTTCGGGACGCCATCTTCTTCCAGACGATGATGGGCATCGAAAGGTAGATCGAGAGACCCATGACGGTCGACAGTGCGACCAGCTCGGGAAAGTTCGCCATCGGTCGAATCGGTCGGTCGGAGGACGATGGTACTTAACTCCCACCATTCCCGAGAAACGACGCGGTTCGCTCGGTCGCTCGTCCGGCGACATTTCGCTCGGTCCTCGAGCGGTCCTTCCGACGACGCCCGAGCGAGGAACTCCCGCTCTTCGCCCTCGGCGCCGGTCGCCCTTAATAGGAGGGCCCTATGCGCGCGCCGAGGAATTCCATGGTCAAGCTTCCCGAGTGGCAGGGAAAACACGTGTTCCGGAAGTACGGAGTGCCCCTTCCCCGAGGCGAGGTGGCCCGTTCTCCCGCCGAGGCGCAGTCGCTCGTGGCGGAGGGGAAGGTGCCCCTCCCGTGCGTCGTCAAGGCCCAGGTCCTCACGGGCGGCCGAGGGAAGGGGGGCGCCGTCCAGTTCGCGAACACTCCCGAGGAGGTGCGCTCCGCTGCGGAGTCGATCCTCGGTCGAGAGTTCAAGGGAGAGCTGGTTCGCGAGGTCCTGATCGAAGAGAAGCTCCCGATCGGTCGGGAGCTCTACGTCTCTCTGACGCTCGACCGATCGCAGCGTCTCCCTCTCCTGATGACGAGCGCCCACGGGGGCGTGGAGATCGAGTCGGTCGCCGACTCCGAGATCGAACGTCAGACGGTCGACCCGTTCCCGGGGCTCACGGGGTACGAGAAGCGCCGGGCAGCGAAGAGCCTGGGCATCGAAGGCCCTCTGTCGAAGGCCCTCGACCGCCTGCTGGAATCCCTGTGGAACGTCTTCCAAAAGGAAGACGCCGAGCTCGTGGAGATCAACCCGCTCGCGGTCGTGGGGGACGGCCTCTGCGCGCTCGACGCGAAGGTGATCATCGAGGACGACGCGACGTTCCGCCACCCCGACTACGCGGAGGTCCGCGACGACCGGACGGAGCTCGAGGAGATCGCCCGGGAGAAGGACATCGCCTTCGTCCAGCTCGATGGGAACATCGGCGTGATCGCGAACGGCGCGGGCCTCACGATGGCGACCCTCGACGTCCTCAAGGAGCTCGGCGGCGCCCCCGGCGTCTTCCTCGACCTCGGGGGCACCGACGACCCGAAGAAGGTGACCGAGGCGTTCCTCCTCATGGCCCGGGCCAAGCCGGCCGCCGTCTTCCTCAACATCTTCGGTGGGATCACGCGGTGCGACACGGTCGCGAAGGGCCTGGTCGAGGCGATGGCCCATGTGCCCGCGGCGGACCGGTTCCCGATCGTCGCCCGGATCCGCGGCAACAACGAGGCGGACGGGATCGCCATCCTCCGCGCGGCGGGCGTGACGTCGGTCTCCGACCTGAGAGCGTCCGCGCAGGCGGCGGTGAACGCGGCCGGAGGTCGTCGATGAGCGTGCTGGTGGACGCGGAGACCCGCGTGGTCGTCCAGGGGATCACGGGCCGTCAGGGAACGATCCACACTCGCCAAATGTTGGACTTCGGGACGCAGGTCGTCGCCGGGGTCACCCCCGGGAAGGCCGGGACGGATGTCGAAGGGATCCCCGTGTTCGACACGATCCGGGACGCCGTGGAGAAGACACACGCGAACACTTCCTGCGTGTTCGTGCCCGCCCCGTTCGTTCGGGACGCCGTGCTGGAGGCGGTCGATGGGGGGATCCGGCTCTCTGTCGTCGTCACCGAGCACGTACCGTTCCACGACATGCTCGTGATGTACCCGTACGCGAAGGCGAGGGGCACCCGGATCATCGGACCGAACTGCCCGGGCATCGCCTCTCCCGGGAAATCGAAGGTCGGGATCATCCCGAACGTCGTCTTCCGCCCGGGCCGCGTCGGCGTGATCTCCCGGAGCGGCACGCTCACGTACGAGATCGTCAACGGGATCAAGGAGATGGGCCTCGGCCAGTCGACCTGCATCGGCCTCGGAGGGGACCCCGTGATCGGCACGACGTTCGTCGACGCCCTTCCCCTGTTCGAAGCCGACCCCGAAACGGACGCCCTGGTGATGGTCGGGGAGATCGGCGGCACCGCCGAGGAGGACGCCGCCGAGTACATCCGCCACCGCTTCACAAAGCCGGTGGTCGCCTACATCGCGGGTCGCAGCGCGCCCCCCGGAAAACGGATGGGCCACGCGGGTGCCATCATCACCCGAGGAAAGGGGACCGCGGATTCCAAGGTCGCCGCCCTCGAGGCGGTCGGGGCCCGCGTCGCCCGGTTCCCGTACGAGATCCCCCAGCTCGTCGGGGACGCGATCCGGAGCGGTCGTCGATGACCCCCGCGGACGACCGAGCGTCCCCGGGCGGGGAAGAGGAGGAGCCGTGCCTCGTCCCGGGGTGCGGCGCCCCCTCGGTCCGGCACCTCTCGCTCACGGAGGCCCGGAAGGCGTTCGCGAGCCTCCCCGAGAAGGGCCGTAGGGCCCCCCTGTGCCGGGACCACTATCGGGAGTGGAAGAAAGCGACCCGGGACGCCCGAAGGCTCGAGCGGGCCACCTGGTGACCCCTTCCGGCCGACCCGGGAACCGTCGAGAGGAACGGGCGTTCGCCGCCGAAATGGGCGTTCGCCGCCCCGGTTACTGCTTCCGCATCTTCTGGGCCCTCATGCGGCGGCGCATCCGCTTCTTGCGCCACTTCCACCGCATGTGGCCGCGTTTCTTCCAAACGCGCGAAGAACGTTTCATTCCCTCTCAGTCCGAACGCGCGGCGGTACGGGCGACCGTTTATTAGGGTTGCCGGCGCGGCCCCCTTCCCGCCACGGTGCGAGGGGAAGGACCTCCGACCTCCTTTGGCCGGCTCTCGGCCCTGATCGCCGAACTCCCGGGTCCTAGGGAGGGGGTGTCTGTAGCCGTTCCCCATCGTTATCTGTCGGCGCTCCGTCGGGGGGTCGTGCTCGACGAGAACGACCTCGAGATGAACGTCCTTGAGTTCCGGCAGCGGTCGTTCCAGTTCGACCGCTTGATCGACCTGGGGGGTCGGGAGTGCGCCATCTTCTCGCGGACCGAAACCGAGAGCGAAAGTCAGTTCCGGCCCCGCCTCGTCCACCTTCGCCTGGTCGTGCCGCACGGCTGGGTCGTCTACGACGGGGCGGAGGACGTGCTCGCCATCGCTCGGGACGGTACGACTATCCCCGCGCTCCCGGCGGAGGCGGTGACCGAGGTCCGTGCCGAGAGCTCGGAGTTCTCCGAGCAGGGGATCGACTGGCGTCGAGCGGAGGGCCCCGGAGGGGTCCTTGTCTACGCACCCGAAGAGCTGGCGGGCGAGCTCCTTACGCCGGGCGCGCTCGCCCGCGTCGCCGAGCACTGAGAGGAGTCGGCGGGACGACCCGCACCCCTCCTAGTCCTTCGACCGGAGGGCTCGGTCGAGCAACGCCGCGAAGAGGGCTCCGACAATCGGCGCCACCCAGAAGATCCAGTCCTGACCGATCGCCCAGTTGCCGTTCGACCACATCGAGGAGAGGACCGCCGGCGCGAAGCTGCGGGCCGGGTTGATTGACGCCCCATCGACGGGGATAGCGACCAGGTTGGCCATCAGGAGGGTCAGCCCGATCCCGATCGGAGCGAGGTTCTTCGCCGTGCCGGTGGCGCGGGTCGAGAACAGAATCACCATCACGAGCATGAAGGTGAACGCGACCTCGATGAGGAAGACCGCGCTCATGCTGTAGGCGCAGTTGAGGGGGGCGGAGCCGCCCGAGTAGCACTGGGAGCCCAGCGCCGCGCCTTGGGCGGCAGGGTAGAGCGAGGAGTTGCCGTACACGATGCCCGCGATGACTCCCATGCCCAGCACAGCTCCCGCGAGCTGGGCGAGGATGTACGGGATGACGTCCCGCGCCGCGAACCGCCCCGAGACCCACATGCCGATCGTGACGGCCGGGTTGAAGTGACCGCCCGAGATGTCGCCGAAGGCGTAGATGAGACCGATCAGCCCGAACCCGACCGATAGGCTCACGATGGTGACGCGCCCGACCTCCGTGAATAGGTTCGACCAGCTCAGGGTGAACACGGCCGCGCCGCCCACGGCTAACAGCAGTCCAAAGGTCCCGACGAACTCGGCGAGATACTTCTGGCCCGCACTCCACGCCATGCGGCGGGCCACCGCCGTTTTCCCTCTAAAACCTGTCGTTGGAGGGGAACGGGACGGGGTCGGGGATCGTTAGAGGACCCCCATCTCGGTGAGCTTCTCCGGGAGGTAGTGGTCGGTCACGTAGTTGAGGCCGTACTTCGCGAGCGACTGCTGCTCCGCCTTCTTCCCGTTCTTGAGCATCAGCTCGATCTCGGCGCGCCACTCCGCGGTCGCGAACCGCGGGTCGGTGAGCTCGGCCTGGAGCGCCCGGACGTCCTGCTCGGAGAGCTTGTCGTGGGGGAGGTCGTAGTTCTCGATGTCCGACGCCGTCACCCCGAGGAACTCGGCGTTCGGGGTCGTGAGGTAGCTCGAGAGGTGGGCGGTCTTGATCGCCCCGTACGCCACGGAGGCGAAGATGCGGAACGACCAGGGGTCGCCGTCCGTGAAGACGACCACGGGGAGCTGGAGCTCCTCGGAGGCCCGGCGGAGGAAGCGTCGCGTCGACCGGGCCGGCTGGCCCTTGAGGTGGAGGAGGATGGCGTCGTGCCGCTCGTCGAACCCGTTCTCCGCGAGCCGGTCGACCATGCCTCCGCATTCGATGGCGATCAGGAACTTCGCGCTCGTCCCCACGAACTCGATCTTCTCCTTCTCGACGTTGAACGGCAGCGCGTACCCGCCGTCCCCGACGTCGTCTCGGCAGTTGATCTTCTTCACGACGCCCTTGCGGTTCCGCTCCTTGATCGTGAGGTCACCGATGACGGACGCGCCGTTCTCCTCGGGATGGAGCCGGAAATCCTCCCGCAGCCGCTCGCACATCACCTCGAGGTCCTCGATGAGGAGGTTCGACTCGTCCTCCCCGTGGAACTTGGCGTCCTCCCACGCCTCGCTGATGTAGTAGAGCTCCCGCAAGGTCGACGTCTTCCCGTCGCGGGCCATCTCGTTGATGAAGTCGACCAGATAGAACGTCCGCAGGAGCATGAGCGCCCCGTCGAGCTTGCGGGCGCTCCTCGTTCCCATCGCCCGGCCGAGCTTCCAGACCCCCTCGCGCGGCTGGAACTGGATGTTCTGCTTCGTGCGGAGCGGGAGCCGCATCCGAGGGATCTCCCCCCGGTCGAGCTGGCCGTAAATCTGGTCGGCGAGCCCGAGCGTCGGGGCGAGGGCGTCCGCCCGGACCGGGGCCAGCTCGTCGTCACTCTTCTTCGCTGGGGCGCGCGCTCGCTTCGGCGGCATCGTAATCCACCTCCTCTTCGGCGGTCGCACCGTTCGCCGCGGCGTCCTGAGCGGCGGCTTCGGCCGCTTCGACGATCGTGCGGGGGAGCCGAATGTCCCAGTCCCCGGGAAGGGGCTCGGCCCCGAGGATGTGCGCCTCGTCGATGCCGGCCACGTACCAATCGAGATCGTTCGCCTCGACGTCGGTCTTCGGGGGGAAGGTGAGGGTGAGCGCGGTCCGTCCGTTCGGCGGGAGCTTGGGAAGCGTCCACCAGGCCCGGCCGAGCTCGGCCTCCGTCCCGTCCGGGGTCGGGTCGAAGACCGCGCGGGGGAAGACGTCGATCGGTATCTCCAAGAACAGCTCGAGGACCCTCGGACGCGGTGTGTAGTTCGTGACCTCGACCTTCCCCCGGACGGCCTTCGGGTCGGAGGTGAAGGTCGATTCGAGGTTCACGATGTCCATGATCCGGGTGACCACGGGGGTGAGGTCCGGCACCGGCTTTCCGACGAGGTGGCTTGTCTTTTCGGCGAGACGGGGGAGGATCCGCTGGATGATGGCGAACTTCTCGCTCGCGAAGTCCCTCCGACTCTTCCGGGAGATGTGGGTGCGCAAGTGACGCGCCGCCGCTTGGAGAGCGAGCGTGACCTCCTTGTCGATCTCCGGGTCCTCGGCGACCGCCTCCTTCGCCTCGCTCGTGAACGGGACCTTGGTCGAGGCAACGTGCACGAGGACGAGCGCGGGGCCGACCGGGATGCCCGACCCCCCCTTCTGCTCGAGCCCGTAGCGGCGCCAATCGAGGTTCGAGACGGCGTTCGTGATCGCGCACGCGCCCTGTTGGAACAAGAGCGGCACCCGGTTCGCGAACCGAAGGATCTGGATCGGCTGGTCGGCGGGCAGGGCTCCGCCGTAGACGAGCCCGACCTCGACCATGAACGGGAACCCTCCGTGGACCTTCGGCGGACGGCTCACGGGAGGGGCGAAGAACTCGGGCCGAAGGTCGCCGAGCACGTTCCGCAGCCCACGCTTGATCAGCATCGAGCCGATCGGAGAGAGCCCCTCGGGCGACGGGGAGATGAGGGGAGCCTCGTGGAGCGCGCGCAGGAGCCGTTCCTGCGCGTCCCCCGAGACGGAGCCGGGCGGCGTGTTCGTCGGAAGGTCCGCCGTCGTGAGGAGCTCTCGAGCGGCCCGCTGGCTCACCCCCTGGAGGTCCTTGGTGAGGAACTCCACGACGCTCGGCCGCTTCGACGCCTTGAGGAGATAGCCCAGCTCGCCGAGCTCGAGCCCGTACGGGTGAGGGAGCGTCTCCTTCGCGATCGGAGGGAGGTCGGTCGAGGCCCGCTCGAACGTCACTCGCGTGCCGTCCGGCTCGACGAGGACGATGCGCGCGTGCGGGTTCACGATGGCGGTGCCCCGAAGGTACTCGTAGGGGGACTGCCGGCCCCGCACGTAGCGGGCCTTGAGCACGAGCTCGATCCGGGTCCCGTGGGGCGAGTCCTGGAGGACGAGGTCCTCGGAAACGACCCGGGGCTGGTTCTTCTGCGTGTCGATGACCAGCTCGAGCACATGGGCCGCCTCTTCTTCCTCGACCTTGGAGACGACGCGGGCCGGCCGGGCGGTCGTGAGGTTCGCGTAAAGGACCGCGGCCGAGATCCCGATCCCCTGTTGGCCGCGAGCCTGGCGGTTCGAATGGAACCGAGAGCCGTAGAGCAGCCGGGCGAAGACGTTCGGGATCTCGCGTCGGAGGATGCCGGGCCCGGTGTCCGTGACCGCGACGCGCAGACGGTCCTCCCCTTCCTTCGAGATCTCGACCAGGACATCGGGGAGGATGCGGGCCTCGTCCGAGGCGTCGAGCGAGTTGTCCACGGCCTCCTTGACCGTGGTCAGCAAGGCACGCTGGGGGTTGTCGAAGCCGAGGATCTGACGGTTCCGCTCGAAGAACTCGGCGACGGAGATCTCCCGCTGTTTCGCGGCCAACTGCTGGGCGATCGTCGGGGGCGGCGACACCGTCCTTCCCGGGGGCGCGGGTCCCCTATAAGGGCCGCGTTGGAATCGAATGCGCGCGAGAGGTGGTGGGCCCCGGCTCGCTCGTGCCGGAGCGCCCGGCGAGGTCGCGCAGCACGGGACGGAACGGCCGCCAGTGGGCGGCCTCGGAAAGGTCGATCTCGACAAGGGCGAGCCCCTCCTCGGGTTCCGCCGGCGCGAACGATACGTGCTCCGTCGGGATCGGCTCTCCCCGAGGGTCCCATGCTCCGGAACCTCCTCCAAACACGACCCCGTCCTCGACACCCACCCGGTTGACGTACACCACCGGCATCGCGTTCTCGACCGCCCGCGCCGCGAGCACTTTCTCGAACAGCCGCCGGCTCGTGACCGGGGCGGCCGAGATGTTAACGAGGATCTCGGCGCCCCCGAGAGCGAGGTCGCGCGAGACCTCGGGGAAGAACGCGTCGTAGCAGATCTCGAGCCCCACCGAGGAGCCGGAGATCCGGACCGGGTGGCTCCGGTCCGCGGGGGTGAACTGGACCCCTTCTTCGAACGGGCCGAAGGTGGGGAGGTACCGTTTTGCCTGGAACGAGGGCTCTCCCTCCGGGGGAACCGCGAGGGCGGCATTGTGAACCTCGCCCGAGCGCTCGACCGAGGTCACGGGCGTCCCGACCACGACCGTCGCGCGGGACGTGCGGGCCAATCCCCGGAGCCGAGAGAGCCGCTCGTCCCCCGGCCGAAGCGCCAGCCGATGGAACCGGTCCCCGATCCGGTAGCCGGAGAGGAACAGCTCCGGGAAGATCGCGAGGTCGCACGGGGCGGCGCGCACCGCCTCCTCGAGGCGCGCGGTGTTCCGCTCGAAATCCCCCGGGACGGGGGAGAGCTGGGCGAGGAGGATCCGCATGAGGGAATCAGTAGAAGTACCGACGCACGGAGATAAGGTAGAGGAACAGCACGACGAAGATCAGGAACAGCACCGAGATCGAGCCGGTGAAGAACAGGTACGCCGAGGTGGCGAACACGAGGGCCAGCATGGTCCAGAGGGCCCAGGTCTCCTGGCGCCAGAGCGACGTGGCGATCCCGAGCAGCGAGGCCCCGAGGATCGCGAGGATCGCGGCCCCGTAGAGGTCGATCGACGGGAAGATCTCGAGCGACGGCGAGACGATGCCGACCGGAAGGCTGGCGAGGAGATAGATGAGCCCGCCCAGGAGAAGGACGAGGCCGAACGCCGCGATCAGGACGGAGACGACGGCGACACCGACCGGGAGGCGCGGGCGCGCCGGTGTGGGTTCCCAGCTCGGGGGGAGGTGGCCGACCTCGCCGCTCGAGCTCGCCGACGGCGCGGCCGCGCCGGCCGTGACGGTCGAATTGCCGCCCATCCGCCCCTCCTCTCGGAGCGGTCGAGTCGGGGCGGGGAAGATGTACCTTTCGCTCGAAACGCGACGCTCGATCAGAACCGCCGCTCGACGCTCCCGTAGGCGAGCCGTTCCAGGAGGTGGCGGTACGGCCCCTGGGGAACGGGCTCGAGCGCGCGGACCGCGCGGTCGGCCCATTCAATCGATTCCTGGGAGACGACCGCGTCCGCCCCGGCAAGGTCCGTGAGCTCGCGCAGTCGGAGAAGGTGCTTCGTGCGCTTGCGCCGGTGCTGGAACAGTTCCTCGAACTCCGCCTGGTGGCGGGGGTCGAGCCGGGCGTACGCCTCGAGGGAGAGGATCGTCGGGTTCCCCTCTCGGAAGTCGGTGTAGAGGGGCTTTCCGAGGAGGTCCGGGTCGCCGTAGACGTCCAGGAGGTCGTCCCGGATCTGGAAGGCGATGCCGACCGCCTTCCCGTACGTCTGGAGCGCATCGACCGTCGCCTCGGGCACGCCGGCGATCTCGGCGACGGAGGCGAGCGCCGCGCCGATGATGGCCGCCGTCTTTCGCTCGACCACCCGGAAGTAGTGCTCCCGGCCCGAGGTGAGGTCGAACCGGCTCGCGTCCTGCAGGACCTCCCCCTCGACGAGGTCCGCGCAGGCCTCGCCGCAGCGCAGGATGATCGACTTCGGGTACTCGGCCGCGAGCTCGAACGCCCGGACGAACAGGTAGTCTCCCCCGACGATCGCGAGGGGGACCCCGAACGCCCGCGGCATCGACGGCCGTCCCCTTCGGGTCTCGGCGTGGTCGATGACGTCGTCGTGGACGAGCGTGGCGGTGTGGATCAGCTGGAAGGCGGCCGCGAGGGAGTGGATCGGCCGCGTCGAGGTCTCGCCGAGCGCGCGGTAGACCGCGGCCATGAGGAGCGGGCGGACCCGCTTTCCTCCCATCGACACGGCGTACCGAGCCGCTTCGGTGAGCTGGGCATACCGGGAGCCCAGGACCTGGTTCAGCCGCCAGTCGATGTCCGAGAGGTCCCGGACAAGGACGGGGAGGAGCGGGGAGAGCTCGAGCGCGGTCTCGGTGCCGAGCGTCTGCGTGACGAGCGCCTCGAGGGAGGGCTCGAAAGGCTCGCCGCCCTGGGCGGTCATCCGGAGTTCCCTCCCAGCCGGGGGGGCCAGCGCAGCCGCATCATCGCGTCGAGACCCGGCACTCCGATATAGCGCATACCTAGTGCCAAGAGGGGGTCCGGGCGGGAGTATCGCGCCATCCGTCGTTCGATGCGGGCGGCCCGGGCGAGCGGGACGTAGAGCGCCTCACGCCACGACCGGTCGTACTCGGCGAGCGGCACTCCCTCCCGGACGAACCGGGCCGCCGCCGCTCCGGCGAGCCATCCGCTCAGCATCGCCGTCGGGATCCCGCCGCCGTTCGTTGCCATCACGAGGTTCGCCGCGTCCCCCGCGAAGAGGGCTCGCCCCCGGACGAGGCTCTCGGGGGGGGGTCCGAGAGGGACCCACCAGGCGGTCTTCGCGCGGGCGGGCCCGAGCTCGTGCTCGGTAACGAAGCGGTCGAGCAGTCCTGCGAGGGATGCGCCGTGGGGGACCTGCGCCACTCCGAGGCCCACGTTCGCGTCGTGGGCCCTCGGGAACCTCCAGGCGTAGCCACCGGGCGCCGCGTGGCCGAAGTAGACGTCGATCTCGTCGTCCAGCGGACCGTCCACGGTTGCGGTGATCATCCGAAAGAGCGTGCGCGCCGGAGCGAAGCCCACGGCGCGGCCCACCGTGGAGATCGGTCCGTCGGCGCCGACGACCACCTTCGCGCGGAACTCCCCCGAGCTCGCGGTCGTGATGCGGTCCTCGTGGAGTCCCGTGACCCCGACCGGGAACGAAAGCTCCGCCCCGGCGCCCTCGGCCCGCGCGGCGAGCGCCTTATCGAACGCGCGCCGGGAGACGGTGCACCCGGCGAGGGGGAAACGGTAGCGGTGCCCGTAGGGCGAGATGCAGACCATGTCCCGGGTCTCCCGGAGCACGGTCGTCGGCGGGATCTCGTAGGCCCGGACGATCAGGTCGTGGCCGCCGAAGATGTTCTCTAGCTCGAACGGTGCGGGGACGAACTCGCCGCACTGGACGGGGTACCCGATCTCCTCCCGGTGGTCCAGGAGCAAGGTCGTGGCCCCCCCCTCGGCCGCGGCCCGCGCGGCGAGCGACCCCGCGGGGCCCGCCCCCACCACGACGACGTCGAACTGGTCCACTCCCCGCTCACGCCCCTACCCGGAGGAAGTGCTGCGCCGCGGTCTGGATCGCGCTCAGCACCGGCTGCGGATAGATCCCGATGGCCACGATCGCCACGGCGATGAGGGCGATCGCGGTGGCGCGGGCGTACCCGAGCCCTCCGGCCGGGAGCCGCGGCGGGTCCGCGCCGCCGGCCGCCGCTCCCGTGGGGAGCGGGCTCGACGACGACGACGGCGAGGGTTCGAAGAACATCACCTTGAGCACGCGCGCGTAGTAGAACACCGAGAGCGCGCTATTGAGGAGGCCCGCGACGGCGAGCCAGACGAAGTACCCCTGCGCTTGGACGGCGGAACTGAAGAGGACGAACTTCGAGACGAACCCGACCGTGAGCGGCACGCCCGCGAGCGAGAGGAGCATGAGCCCGAAGGCGACGCCGAGGAGCGGACGGCGCGTCCCCAACCCCTTCCAGTCGTCGATGAGGGGCCCGATCCCGATCGCCGCCACCGCGGCGACCACGAGGAACGTCCCGGTCTTCATGAAGGCGCTCGAGAACATCTGGAGCGTAGCGCCCGCGAGCGCCGGCGAGGTCCCGATGACGATCCCGATCAGCATGTAGCCGGCCTGGCTGATCGAGGAGTAGGCGAGCATTCGCTTCATCTCCTTCTGCAAGAGCGCGAGGATGTTGCCCACGGTCATCGTGACCACGGCGAGGACGCCGAGCGTCACTTGGAGGACCGGCCCCAGGTCGATCGTCCCTCCCGAGAACGGGCTCCCTCCGGCACCCGGAGCGACGAACAGCACCGGCCCCAGGAAGACCAGGAAGAACGCGAACAGACCGACCTTCTTCGAGCCGCCCGCGAGAAACGCACTGACGTCGCTCGGGGCCCCGTCGTAGACGTCGACCGCCCACGCGTGGAACGGCACGAGCGTCGCCTTGAACCCGAGGCCGGCGATCAGGAACCCGTAGCCGAGCAGGACGAGGACCGGGTACCCCGTCGACCCGGCGACTGCCCGGATGGCGAAGAGGTTTGTCGTCCCGTACGCGCCGTAGAGGAGCGAGGCGCCGAAGAACGAGAGCGTCGTCGAGAGCGCCCCGATGATGTAGAACTTCATCGCGGCCTCGAGCGAGCGCACGTCCTTTCGGGTGTAGGCGACGAGGAGGTACGTCGAGATGCTCGTGATCTCGATCGAGAGGAGGAGGAAGATCAGGTCGGAGGCGATCGTGACGAGGAGCATCCCGAGCGTCGCGAGCAGAAGGAGCCCGTAGAAGATCGGGGCGCCGCGCTCGCGGCTCGGCCGGCTCGCCGAGGCGAGGCCCACGAAGAACGCGGTGAGGAGGAAGATCCCCTGGAAGACGAGGCCCAAGGAGGTGAACGTGTAGAGCGGGGTCGCTCCGACGGCCACGGTCGCGTCCACCTGTCCCGATGGGATCGTCGCGAGGGCGGAGAGGGGAGCGAAGCCGAGGTTGGCGAGGACGAAGACGAGGGCGAGGAGGGTCGCCGTGACGGCCACGCCGGCCGTGACCTCGATCCGTCGGACGCCGACCACGTCAAGGAGGAAGACGAGGAGCGTCCCGCCGAGCAGAAGGAGCTCGGGGACGAACGGTCCGGCGAAGGAGGAGAGGTCCATGGTCATCTCCTAGGTCCCCGGGAACCCTTTGATGGGCGAATTGGTGATCACGTTCACGAGGAGGCCGGGGAGGATCCCGAAGAGCACGGTGCACCCGACGAGGATCCCCATGCTCGCGCCCTCGTACCACGGCACGTCGTGGGCCCCGGCCGGGATGCCCCGAGGCGGTCCGAACAGCATCCGTTGCATCATCCAGAGGTAGAACGCGGCGGTGACGACGAGGATGATGAGCGGCACGATCACCCAGTAGGCGAGCGTGTTCCACGTCGCGAGGAGCGCCGAGAACTCGGCCGGGAAGCCGATGAGCGCCGGGAGGCCGAGGGAGGCGAGCGACCCGACCATGATGAGCGTCGAGAGGGTCGGGGTCGTGGGCGTGATGCCGCCGATCGCGGGGATGTCGCGCGTGCCGAACGTGTGGTGGACGCTCCCCGACGCCATGAACAGGAGAGCGCTCACGATCCCGTGCGCGAACATCAGCAGGACCGCGGCCATGAGCCCGAGCGAGGAGTTGAGGGCGATCGCCAGGAGGACGATCCCCATGTGGTTGATCGAGGAAAACGCCACGAGGCGCTTCATGTCCCGCTGGGAGAGCGAGACCACCGACCCCCAGATGATCGAGACGAACGCCACGACGTAAAGGAGCGGCTGCAGGTTCGCAAAGCCATTCGGCAAGAGCTCGACCGCCCACCGGATCATCCCGTAGCCCCCGAGCTTGAGGAGGAGCCCGGCGAGGAGCACGGAGCCCCCGGTCGGCGCCTCGACGTGGGCATCGGGAAGCCACGTGTGGAACGGGACGATCGGGAACTTGACCCCGAAGCCGAAGAACAGCGCGAGGAAGAGGAACGACTGCACCACCGACGAGAGGCCGCGCGCGCTGGCGTAGAGGGCAGAGAAGTCGAACGACGGGGCCCCCGAGTAGAAGGCGAGGGCGAGGAGCCCCACCAGCATGACGATCGACGCGACGTGGGTGTAGATGAAGAACTTCAGCGCCGCGTACCGACGGTTCGGTCCTCCCCAGTACCCGATGAGGAAGAACATCGGGACGAGGACGGCTTCCCAGAAGAGGAAGAAGAGCAGGATGTCGAGCGCGACGAAGACGCCGAAGCAGCCGAGGCAGGTGAGAAGGACGAGGCCGAAGTAGGCCGCCGGGCGCTTCGTTTCCTCCCAGGAATAGAGGACCGTCGCGATCTGGAGGATCGCGGTGAGCAGGATCAGGACCAGCGAGATCCCGTCGACCCCGACGGTGTAGTTGATGTGGAGCCACGAGAGGGAGATCCAGCTGTAGGTCTCGCTGTTCGCGAATCCCGGGACGAGGGCGCTGTTGTAGCCGGGCCAGCCGGAGTAGGTGAGGAACAGCAGCCCCACTTCTGCGAGGAAGGCGAGGCTCGTCGCGAGCGCGACCCACCGGGCCCGGGTCCCCGCGAAGAACGTCGCGGCCGTGCCGACGGCGAGCGTGACGACGATCGTGGAGAGGAGAGGGATCATCGCCTACCCACCTCCGATCCGCGAGACGACGTACGGGGCGACGATCAGCAACAGCACGAACAGCGCGACCAATCCCGCGACCACGTACGCCGCGTAGTCGCTCACCACGCCGGTCTGGATGCGGCGGAGTCGGTCACTGAGCGCCGCGAACGCCCGCTCGAAGCCATGGACCGCCCCGTCGATCACGAACCGGTCGAAGAAGTCGGCGACCCGCGCGATCGTGTAGACGCCCTTCGCGCCGATCCAGTCGTAGGCGGCCTTGAAGTAGTACCGGTTGAGGAGGAGACGGCGGACCGGCTGTGCGGGGCTCGTCGCCGGGAGGGCGTAGACCCGCCCGTTCCCCCAGAGGAGCCAGGCGAGCGCGATGCCGCCCACGCCGAGCGCGACGCTGAGGCCCGAGAGCAGAAGGTCGGTCGTACCGTAGGCGGGCGGGACCCCCGTGGCGCCGGCTCCGCTCAAGAGGAGCGACTGGAACCCGGGGACGAAGATCAGGAGGCCCGCGCCGACCGCGAAGGCGCTCAGAAGGACGAGCGGGACCTGCATCACCCACGGGCCCTCGTGCGCGTGCGGGAGGCTCGGGTCCCGGGCCGTGTCGCCCGAGAAGGCGAGGAACCACGCGCGGAAGATGTAGTAGGCCGTCAGGAAGACGGCCGCGAACGCGAGGAGGAAGAACGGCCAGTAGGCCGGATGGGCCCCGAGTTGCGAATAGACCGAGGAGAGGATGTCGTCCTTGCTCCAGAATCCGGCGAACGGGGGGATCCCCGAGAGGGCGAGGCCGCCGAACGCGAACGCGGCCGCCGTGAGCGGCATCGCCTTTCGGAGCCCGCCCATCTTGAACAGGTCCTGCGTCCCGACGGCGTGGATGACCGAGCCGGCGGCGAGGAAGAGGAGCGCCTTGAAGAACGCGTGCGTGAACAGGTGGAAGAGACCGACCATCGCGAAGCCGGCGCCGACGGCCATCACCATGTAGCCGAGCTGGCTGATCGTCGAGTAGGCAATCACGCGCTTGATGTCCGGGTGCACGACCGCCATCGTGGCGGCGAAGAACGCCGTGAACCCGCCGATCCCCACGATCGCGAGCTGGTCGGTCGGGGTGAACCCGAGGAAGAGGCTCGTGACCGCGAGGAGATAGACGCCCGCCGCGACCATCGTCGCCGCGTGGATCAGGGCGCTCACGGTCGTGGGGCCCTCCATCGCGTCCGGGAGCCAGACGTGGAGCGGGAACTGCGCGCTCTTCCCCGCGGCGCCGCCGAGCATCATGATGCCGGCGACCGTAAGGAGGGTCGTGTTCCCGCCGAGGCCGAAGCCGGCGAGATACGGCACGTTCCCGTTCGTGAAGAGGAACCCGTTCGCGGCCCACCCTCCCGAGCCGGCCGGACCGGCGGTCGCGAAATTGTAGAAGTAGAGGAACACCCCGAGGAGGAACATGATGTCCCCGACCCTCGTGACGATGAACGCTTCCTTCGCGGCGCTCGCCGCGCTCGGCCGCTCGTAGTAGAACCCGATGAGGAAGTACGAGCAGACGCCGACGAGCTCCCAGAAGAGGAAGAACTCGAGGAGGTTGTCCGAGAGGACGAGGCCGCTCATCGCCGCGAGGAAGAGCGAGAGCTCCGAGTAGTACCGGGGGAGCCCCCGGTCCTGATGCATGTACCCAATCGAGTACAGCATGACGAGGAAGCCGATGACCGTCACGACGATCAGCATCAGCGCGGAGATCGGGTCGACGAGCGTGCCGACCACGAGCGAGACGCCGCTCGGGAAGGCGCCCGGGGCCGGCGCGACGTGGAGCCAGGTGTAGTGGACGTCCGTGTACGTGCCGGGGCTCACGATCTCGCCGATGCCGATCAGGACCCCGACGACCATCGCCGCCCCCGAGAGGGCGACGGCGACCCAGCCGCCCCACTCGAGGCGGCGCATCCGCGTGCCCGCGAGACCGACGACGACGAAGGAGAGCGTGCAGAACAGCGGGACCAGGAAGGCCCATCCGTAGAGACCGTCGAGTGCGCTCGTTCTTCCCTCCCCCTACAGTTTGAGCTCGTTCGCCTGGGCGACGTTGATGGTCCCCTTGAGGCGGTTCAGCGCGAGGACGATCGCGAGCCCGACCGCGACCTCGGTCGCGGCAAAGCCGATCAAGACGACGGCGACCGCTTGCCCGGAGAGGCCGGCGGTCCCGTGCGAGAAGGCCCCGAAGTAGACGAAGTTCAGGATCGCCGCGTTCATCGCGATCTCGATCGCGATGAGGACGAGGATGAAGTTCCTCCGGGTGAGGATGCCAAAGAGGCCGATCGCGAACAGGGCGGAGGAGAGCCCCACGAACCCGACGAGAGAGAGGTCGGTCACGGCTCGCGTCCCTCCCGAACGAGGAAGATCGAGCCGGCCACGGCCCCCATCATGAGGAGACCGAGGAGAAGGAGCCACGGGCCGAAGGTGCCGAACAGGGTCTCGGAGAGGAGGCTCGGGTCGTAGCTCGTGATCGTCCCGGCCGACTGGGGAAGCTCCCCGACCACGGTCACGACGAAGACGAACGTGACGAGGGCGAGAGCGAGCGGCACGGCGTCGATCCCGGTCACCGCCTCCCGCGAGAAGATCCGCTTCCGCGTGAGCATGACACCGAACAGGAGGAGGACCGTCACGGCGCCGGCGTAGACCCCGAGCTGGAGCACCCCGAGGAACGGGGCGTCGAGCAGGAAGTAGATCGCGCTCACGTCCAGGAAGAAGACGGCGATCCAGAGGATCGTGTGGACGAGCTCCCGCACGAGGAGCGCCCCGACCGCGGTGATCAAGGCGACCGCGGCGAGGACGAGGAACGCGATCTGCTCGAGGCTCATCATTTCCGCGTCCCCCAGAACAGGCACTCCTTCGGGCACACGCTGATGCACGTGCCGCAGCGGACACAGTCGGAGTCGTTGACGACGGGCTCCTTCCAGATCCGCTTCGGGACCTTCTCGCCGGGCTTCGCCTCGGGCTTCGGGATGTCGAGCATGGTGATGCACTGCGTGGGGCAGTCGCGCGCGCACGCGTTGCATCCGATGCACAGCGGAACGTCCAGGAGGATCGAGTCCTCGTTCTGCGGCCGAGCGAGCCGGATCGGGTTCATGGGGAGCTTCGTGCGATAGACGTCGTGGAGTTTCTGGGGGGAGTAGACCATCTCCGAGCGCTTCGTGACCGAGAGCTCGTAGCGGGTGGTCATGGTGAGGCATCCCTCCGGGCAGGCGTCCGAGCAGAACCCGCAGTAGCTGCACTTTCCGTAGTCGATCTGAGGGCACTTCTTCGGGTGCTTCGGGTCGCCGCCGGGCACCGTCACCATCTCGATGCAGATGTCGGGACAGGAGAACATGCAAAGGTTGCAACTGATGCACGTCGCGATGTTGAGGGCGTGGACCCCCCGGTAGTTGTCCCAGACCTCCCCGATCCCGATCGGCTTACCGGAGGCGACCGCCACCTTCTCTCGGAACTTCGGGTCCTCGAGCCGCTCGAACGGGTAGACGATCGTCGACGGGCGGATCAGGCTCTTCGCGAACTGGCGGGCGGCCGTCGCCATCGGCCGCGCCACCCAGAGGATCGGGTTCTCACCGGGCTTCGGCGTCGAGCTGGACGCCTGCGGTTTGGTGGGGGGAGGAGAGTCGGTCGTCATCGGTTCCCCTCCGGGGCTAGACCCCTCCCACGGACGGTAGGCAACCGAAGACCGGGAGGCACTTTGCCATCACGATGAGCGCCGCCACGAACACCGAGAGAAGGCCGAGTGGGATCATCCGGTTCCACCCGACCCGGAGGAGCTGGTCGGTCCGAACGCGCGGCAGCGAGGCCCGGATCCAGACGAACAGCCCGAAGACGATGTACGTCTTGACCATGAGCCAGAAGATCCCGGCGAGCGGGAACGAGGTCAGCGCGCTCGGCACCCACCCCGGCATCGTCCAACCGCCGAGGAACAGGAGGACGACCAGGATGCTCCCGACGAGCCCGCGGAGGTAGTCGGTGAACATGAAGAACGCGAAGAACATCCCGCCGTACTCGGTGTTCCACCCCTCGACGAGCTCCGCCTCGGCCTCGGGGAGGTCGAACGGGATCCGCTCCATCTCGGCGAGCATCGCCGCAACGAAGACGATCATCGCGAGGAAGAGCGGCCCCCAGAACCAGTAGTTCTGCTGCTCGTAGACGATCGTGTTGAGGTCGAAGCTCCCGGCGACGATGACGACCGAGACGACCGCGAGCAGGAGCGGGACCTCGTAGGCGATCATCTGGGCGGCGGAGCGCATCCCGCCCATCAGGGAGTACTTGTTGTTGCTCGACCAGGCACTGACGAAGATCAGGAGAGGAGCGAACGCGAATATCGCGAGGGCCAGGAGGAGCGACAGGGGGAGCGCCCCCATGTCCCACCCCGAGGAGATCGGGAGGATCCCGAAGATGATGAGGGACGTGATCATGTACGCCGTCGGACCGAAGTAGAAGCCAAGGGGGTCCGCGTCCCTCGGCTTGACCGTGTCCTTCCGGAACAGCTTGAATCCGTCCGCGAAGTTCTGGAGGAGCCCGGCGAACCCCACATGCATCGCCCCCCGCCGGTCCATGAACCGGCCGAGGAGCTTGCGCTCCCACCAGATCAAAAGGATCGTGTTGAGCATGGTGGCGATGAGGAGGATGAGCCCGAAGATCACCACCGCGAAACCGGTGACAACGTCCGAGCTCGTCACGAGAGCGCGGCCGCTCGGCGGAAGGATGGAACCGAGGAGCGTGGCGATCCAGTTCGAAATGTCGTAGGAGACGGAGTAGAGGCTCTGTTGCGCCATCGTCCTCCCCTCCGACCTATCGGTCGACCTCGCCGATGCACGGGTCGACGCTGCCCATGATTGGCGGGATGTCCGCCACGCGGTAGCCGACCAGGTACTGGCGCGCCGCGCTGATGTTCGCGAAGATCGGAGAGCGGAGCTTCACCCGGTAGGGATGCTCCGACCCTTCGTTGACGATGTACGCCTGCGCCTCCCCGTGAGGCTCCTCGACCGAGGAGAACCCGACCCCCTTCGGGAAATTGCGCTTCAGGACGTACCCCTCCCGGCCGACGGGGGCGTACGGGGCCCCGAGCCATCGGGGCAAGTGGTCCGCCATGACCGGGCCGGGGTGGTGGTCGAGCCAATCGAGGGTCTGGCGAAGGATGCGCACGGATTGGCGCATCTCCTCCATCCGGACGAGGTAGCGGCCGGTCACGTCCGCGGTGTCGGCGAAGGCCACGTCGAAGTCGACCGAGCCGTACCGAGAGTACGGTCGGTCCTTCCGTAGGTCCCTCTTGACGCCCGCGGACCGGAGCATCGGGCCGGTGACCCCGTGCGCGATGCAGTCGTTCCCCTTGAGCACGCCGAGACCGTCGCACCGCTTGTGGAAGATGGTGGACGCGAGGCAGAGCTGGTCGTACTCGCGGAACCGGTCCATGAGCCAATCGAGGACCTTGCGGGCCTGGTGCGTGAAGGGTGGCGGAAGGTCGCTGCGGACCCCTCCGACCCGCATGAACTCGTAGGTCATGCGCGCCCCCGTAAAGCTCTGGAAGAGGTCGAGGATCAGGTCGCGATCCCGCATCCCGTAGAGGAACGGCGTCATCAGGCCGATGTCCTGGACGAACGCCGAGTACCACATGATGTGGGAGGCGACCCGCTGGAACTCCTCGCACATCATCCGGATGTACTCCGCCCGCTCGGGGGGAGTGATGTGGAGGGCCTGTTCGGACGCGAGGATGAAGAGGTGCTCCCAGGTGAGCCCGGCCACGTAGCAGGTCCGGTCCATCAGGGTGACCACTTCGTTGTAGTGGCGGTCTTCGCTGATCTTCTCGATCCCTCGGTGGAGGTACCCCATCTCGGGGTCGACGTCCTTGATCACCTCGCCGTCGATCCGGACGCGGAGGTTCCAGAGGCCGTGGGTCATGGGGTGCTGCGGCCCCATGTTGATCCACATCTCAGACATGACGGGCCTTCACCTCCAGCTCCTCGGGTTCGTGGATCTTGAACGAACGCAGGAGCGGGTGGAACACGTACCCTTCCGGCGTCAGGAGATGGCGGAGGTCGGGGTGGTGGTCGAACGTGATGCCGACCAGCTCCCAGGTCTCGCGTTCGTGCCAGTTCGCGCTCGGCCAGACCGCGGACGCGGTCTCGACGTGCGGGTCGTCCGCCGGAACGTCCGTCGAAAGAAGGACGTACTGCCGATGGGCGTCCGACCACGCGACGTAGAACACCTCGCGGTGGTCGACCCAGTCGATCCCTCCGACCATCGAGAGATGCGAAAAAGCAAGGTCGTCCCGCACGGCGCGGAAGACCTCGCTCGCCCCCTCGCGGCGGAACCGAACCCGGCCCGCCATCCCCTCGAACGGCTCGACCGCGATGAAGTTCGCTCCGAGCTTGGGAGCGAGGGCCTTCTCGAGGTCGGTCGGTTGCATCGATTGCTGCCCCCTTCCCGCGCGGTGAACGGACCGCCTACTCCTTTCGCTCCCGGATCAGCTGTTCGAGCTTCAGGATCCCGTCGAGCATCGCCTCCGGTCGAGGAGGGCAGCCCGCGATGTAGACGTCGACGGGTACGAGCTTGTCGACCCCCGGGACCACCGAATAGGCGGTGCGGAAAGGTCCCCCGCCCGTGGCGCAGTTCCCCATCGCGATGACCCACTTGGGCTCCGACATCTGCTCGTAGAGCGTGATCAGCTTGTGCGCGACCTTCCAGGTGACCGTCCCGTTGACGATCATGAGGTCGGCCTGCCTCGGGGAGGACCGCGGCACGATACCGAACCGCTCGCCGTCCCACCGGGCCCCGAACGCGGCGGCGAACTCGATCGCGCAGCAGGCGAGGCCCCAGTGCAGGGGGAAGAGGGAGTTTCGGCCGGCCCAGTTGAACACCGGTCGGATCACCTTCTGCTGTCCCTGCTCGGCGATGAGCGAGCTGAGGGCCTCCTTCGCGGCCGGAATGAACTCCTTGACGCGCAGCGCCTCGATCTCGAAGAACGGGACCGCGGGAACCGCGGCCATCGGAAGCTCCGCACCGATCTGGAACGGTTGCGCAACGGGCTTGCTCGGCGGCACGGCTTCGGCCGACGGGACCGTCACACCACCCACCTCTTCTCGCCGCTGAGAGCGTAGTAGATGCCGGTGATGGCGAGCGCCGTGAACGCCGCGGCGATGAACACGGGCAGCCACGCCGAGTTCGCGCCCCGGAAGGTGAGCCCCCAGAGGGCGAGGATGAAACCGAGCACATCGACCGCAACGAAGACGATCGCGAACGTGTAGTGCTGGGTGGGGAAGTCGATCTGGGCCTCTCCCTCCGGCTCCTCGCCGCACTCGTACGTGGTGAGCTGAAGGTACGACTTCCGCCGCCTCGCGGAGATCACGTAGTTCCCGACCAGGGACCCGACGGTGAACACGGTCGCGATGACCGCGAACGCGAGAAAGGTGGTGACCCCTGCGTCCATCTACGCGTCCCGCTCGCGGACGAGCGAGAATCCGACCCTTTGTCGTTATTTAACTCCAACCGGCTGACGGGTGGCGAACAGTCATTAGGACCCCGTGCCGGCACGTCCGGCCGGCGCCGGCGTTATGCGCCCACGTGGCTCGAACTCTCCGACCGCGCATGGAGGATTTCCGGGCTCCGGTCTCGCTCACCGGACGGTGGATCCGTCTCGTTCCCCTGGAGCCAGGCCACGCGACGGCCCTCCGGGCGGCCGCGCAGGACCCCGAGATCAATCGTTACCTCCACCCCGGGCCGGGCGGGACGCTCTCCGAGATGGAAGAGTTCCTCACCTTCCTTCTCGGGCGACAGAAGAGCGGGGCGGAGCTCCCCTTCACTATCGTCCTCCGGCACGACGATCGTCCCGTCGGAATGACCCGATTTGGGCACATCGACCGAACGAACCGTTCGGTCGAGGTCGGAGGGACATGGCTCGACTCCGCTCTCTGGGGGACACCGGTCAACGCCGAGTCGAAGTTCCTCCTCTTCCGGTTCGCCTTCGAGGCCCAGAAGGTCCATCGCGTGAGCCTCCGCGCGGACCTCGAGGACGAGCGGGCCCAGCGATCGATCGCGCGCCTCGGGGCGGTGCGGGAGGCGGTGTTCCGCGACGACCGGCTCCTGCCCAACGGATCGTACCGTTCGTCGGTCGTGTACGGGATCCTGGCATCGGAGTGGCCCCGGGTCCGGGACGGGATCGAGAGCCTCCTGGCCCACGACTGGAGACCGCCGGACCTCCGAGGGGCGAGGTCCCCGGGGGAGCGGACGGAGGGGAAGGGGACGAAATGACCGGCAACGGGTTCCGCCCGCCGATCACGCTCCGCGGCCGGTACCTCGAGCTCCTCCCTCTGGAGCGCGCCCATGCGGCCGGGCTATCGGAGGCGGGCCGGGACCCCGAGGTGTGGGAGTACTTGCGGATCGGCCCAGGGCATCCCCCCACCCCTCAGGAGATGGAGGCGTTCATCGGCCAGCTGCTCGACCTCCAGGCCGCCGGCGAGGTGGTTCCGCTCACGATGGTGCTCCTGCCCGAGCGCCGGCTCGTCGGGATCATCCGGTTCCTCGACATCGACCGCGCGAACCGAGCGGTCGAGATCGGGACGTGGATCGACTCGCGATACTGGAAGAGTCCCGTCAACAGCGAGGCGAAGCTCCTGATGCTCGGCTACGCGTTCGAGCAGGAGAACGTCCACCGACTTCAGCTGAAGACGGATGCCCGCAACGTCCGCTCGCAAGTGGCGATCGAACGGTTGGGAGCGGTACCCGAAGGCGCTCTCCGGGAGGCGCACCTCGTGCGGAACAACTTCTTCCGGACGTCGCTCTACTACAGCATCCTCGCATCCGAGTGGCCGGCGGTCAAGCGCCGTCTCGTCGAAAGGCTCGCCCGTCCCTGGGAGAACCGTCCACCGGCCTAGGCCCGGGTCTACGGCGGCGGGAAGACGGGCTTCCGCTTCTCCGCGAACGCACGGATCCCCTCGGGAAGCTCCTCTCCCCGGGCCGCCTCGTCGGCCCCCCGACGTTCGAGCGCCATCTGGGATTCCATCGTCTCGTGGAAGGCCGAGACCAAGAGACGCTTCACCCAGCCGTAGGCCCGGGTCGGGCCCTCGGAAAGCTCCGCCGCGCGGGACCGGGCGCGGGTCATGAGCTCCGCGGGAGGAACGACCTCGTGCAAGAGTCCCATCTCTCGGGCCCTCACGGCGGGAACGCGGGCGTTCGAGAACAGGAGCTCCTGCGCCCCTCCGATCCCGAGAAAGTGAGGGAGGAAGTACGAGAGGCCGCCGTCGGGGACGGTGCCGAGCTGGAGGAACGCCGGGACCAGCACGGCCGACTCGCTCGCGATGCGCCAGTCGGTCGCGAGGGCCAGGGCGAGCCCGCCGCCGGCCGCCACGCCGGGAAGGGCGGCGACGACGGGTTTCGGCATCCCCAGGATCTCCCGCACGATCTGTTCCTGTTCGCCGGTGAGGCGGTGAAAGAGGTCGGGGAGGGTCCCCTGGGCGCGGTGCGGTTCCATCGCCGAGACGTCGCCACCGGCGCAGAAGGCGGACCCGGCGCCCGTGAGGAGGACTGCGCGCACATCGCAGGCCGAGCTGGCCGATTCGAGCGCGCTTCGCAGCTCGACCATGGTGGCGAGGTCGAGCGCGTTCAACCGATCCGGTCGGTGGATCGTGACCGTCAGGACGGACCCGTTTCGCTCAGTCAGGACGGCGGGCATCGTGGTTCCCCCGTGCGGCCGGGACCGTCCGAGGCTATAGAAAGGCGCTCCCCCGGGCGGGGCCCTGACCGCGCCGGAAACGACGGTCGTCGAGGCAGAGGGTCCGCGGAGGAGCCCCTACGCGCCACCGGAGGCCGGGGGCGCGGGGCGCCGCCGGGCGGGTCTCCCGTCGTCGGGGGCCGATCCGGCGGTCGCGGCGGTCCCCGAAGAGCCGGCGGTCCCGGCCGATGGCGCCTGCGTCGCGGGCGAGGGCGCGATCGCGTCGGCGGGGGGGAGGTCGGCGGGTAGCTCGGCACGGTTCGCCTTCGCCGGGAAGGGAGCGACGAGCGACGTCGACTCTTCGCTCTCGGCCTTGATCTCCTCCTCGATCGACTTGATCTCGGTGAGGAGCTCCTCCTGGCGCGGGATCGGCCCGAGGATGTCGTCCATCGTGCCGACGCGCTGTTCGAGCTCGTCGAGCGTGTTCAAGCTGCGGTCGGGGACCTGGCGGCCGGTCCCGAGGTACTCGGAGGCGCCCTCCACGAGGCGGGAGAACTCGAACGGGAAGAGGATCTTCGTCGCCTGGCCGTCTCCGACCTTGGTGACGGTGTCGAGCGAGAGGACGGTGAGCGCCTTCGAGTCAAGGACGCTCGCCCCGAGCGAGAGGATCCTCAGGCGTTGCGCCTCTCCCTGGCCTTCGAGGATGGTGGCGACCCGCGCGCCCTCGGCCTCGAGGATCTGGGACTGCCGGACCCCTTCGGCCTGCAGGATGCGCGAACGCTTCTGGCCCTCGGCGACGAGGATCGCGCTCCGCTTCTCCCCGTCCGCGCGCAGCACGGCGGCGCGCCGCTGCCGCTCGGCGGAGGTCTGTTCCTCCATCGCGGTCTTGACGGGGCCGACCGGGTCGACCTCCTTGATCTCGACCGCGTCGACACGGACCCCCCACTTGTCGGTCGCTTCGTCGAGGATGTCGCGGAGACGTGCGTTGATCCGCTCGCGGTTGTACAAGATCTCGTCGAGCTCCATGTCGCCGATGATCGACCGGAGCGTCGTCTGCGCGAGCGCGAGGGTCGCGACCTGGTAATTCTGGACCTGGAAGATCGCCTTCGGCGCGTCGACGACCTTGATGTAAATGATCGCGTCGACGTTCGTCGGCGAGTTGTCCTTCGTGATCACTTCCTGACGGGGGACCTCCAGGACCTGCGTCCGCAGGTCGATCTTGAGGACGCTCGCGAGAGGGCTCACGAGGTTGAACCCCGGGTTGATCATCCGCTTGTACGAACCGAGAAGGGTGACGATTCCCTGCTGGTACGGCTGGATCGTGTAGATCATCCGGGTCAGAAGGACGAGGATGATCACGAACGCGAGGACGATTCCTACGATGACGAACGTGTAATCCATGGGGACCTCGATTCACCGTCGTTCTTGCACGACGGACGGAGGGCCCCACCCCATCGAGGGATGTATCCCTTTCCGTCGGGCTACGAACGGACTAAGAGGACTTCGGGGGCTCGATTGGCTCGACCGTCACCGACACTCCTTCCCCGTGGACGACCCGCACGCGGGTCCCTTCGGGGATCGGCACGCTCGCGCGCGCGCTCCAGACCTCCGAGCGCACCCGCACCTTCCCCTTGAGGGTGTTGGGCACGATCGGGACGGTGACGATCGCCTCGGCGCCCACCAACCCTCCGCTCGTCGTACTGAGCGGCCAATGGTTCGGGGCGACCCAACGGTAGTATGGGATCTCGATCAGGGCGGCCACGATGGCCACCACGATGATCAGGATCGGGCCGATGTAGCTATCGAGGAGCACGTTCGGAAGAAAGAGGTAGAGGAACCCGGCCACGAGGAGGATCGAGCCCGGGATCAGCAAGAGCGCCCCCGGGTGGATCAGCTCGAAGGCGAGCAGGACGATGCCCACGATGACCAGCGAGATGCCGATGGTCGGGTCGATGACGGTCACGTCGTTCCTCGAAGAGCTCAGAACGAAGGGAAATTAAAGGTCGGGGGTCGAACTACCGAATGTACCGGTCGGTCGTGTCGAGGTCGAACCGGGTCACGACGCGCAGCCGACGCCCATTCCCGCTGCGGGCGTACGAGAGGAACGGGTAGAGGGTCCACAGGTTCCCCTCGGCCATCCGTGTCGCCGGGTGGTCGGGGCCGAACGCCGCCCGGGTCACCCGCGCGGTGACCTCGCGCACCGACCTTTCGTCGAGGTAGCCGAGCGAGTGAAGGTACTCGTGCGCGAGGACCACGTAGATGAACGAATTGAGCTCCGTGGGGGTCCGGGCGTGAACGCGCATGGCCTCGACGAGCCCCTCGTTGAGGACGATCATGTTCCCGGTCACCTGCCAGTACGCCCCCAGTTGAGGGGGTAGGTCCGAGAGTCCGAGCCCGAGGCCCGGCCGTTCGATGCCGAGAACGTGACGGACGGCGCCCCGGACGACGCGAAAGACCGCATCGTAGTCCGCGGGAACGTCCAAGGTGCGTGCGAGGGCGAAGGAGCCCGTGCCCCGCGGGGAGATTCGAGCCCCGCGGGCCGCCTCTTGGGGACCGGACGAGAACGTGAGGGACATGCCGATTCGATGCCGAGGATAGGGGATATAGGGGCGCTTACCGACGGGAAACGAGCCTACCTTCCCGGTCCCGGGGCGGACGAGCCTCGGAGCGCGTCGGCCGCCCCAGAGCCGAAGATAAGAGCGTCCGGCCCCATCCGAGGGCGAGATGCCGCGGCCAGACGACGTGGTCTTCCCTCGCCGTCGCGAACGATGGGAGGACCGGCGCAAGGAGAGCCAGCAGCGGAAGCTCCTCGACGAGTTCTTCGATCACTCGACCCTTTTGACCGTGTCGCGGCTCGTGAACCGGGGACTGTTCGACTCGATCGACTACCCGATCTCCACCGGGAAGGAAGGCGGCGTGTTCCGGGCGACGGAGGGACGCGAGTTCCGAGCCGTGAAGATCTACCGCGTGAGCAACAGCGTCTTCCGCCACATCCCCCCCTACGCGCTCGAGTCGCTGCGGCGCGAGTCGAGCGCGAAGAACTTCGGCGGCCTCATCTTCGCCTGGACCCGACGGGAACACACGATCCTCGGTCGGCTCGCGGACGCCGGCGTGCGGGCGCCCCGGCCGCTCGGCCACTTGCGGAACGTCCTCGTGATGGAGTTCATCGGGAGCCCGGACGGAATGGCCGCGCCCCGGCTCGTGGACGCGCCGATCGAGGACCCGGCGGGGCTTTACGAGGAGCTCGTCACCCAGATTCGTCGAATGGCCCGGGAAGCGAGGCTCGTCCACGGGGACCTCTCCCCGTACAACGTCTTGATCCACGAGGGTCACGTGGTCCTCATCGACGTCGCCCAAGCGGTCTCCGCCGACCACCCCGAGGCCATCCGCCTCCTCGAGCGCGACATCCGGAACTTCTCGAAGTTCCTCTCCCGCGCCGGTTTCGAGGTGGAACCGGCCGACTTTCTCGAGGCGGTCGGGGGAAGGACGATCGGGCCCGCCCCGGTCGGAGAGTAACGATGCCGACGCTCTATGCCCGCATCCCCGAGGACCGGGTTGGCGTGCTGATCGGCCCCGGGGGTCGGACGAAGCGAGCGATCGCGGACGCTACCTCGACCCGCATCGAGGTCGACGCCGAGGAGGGCGAGGTGCGGCTCGAAAGCCCGGACACGGACCCGATGGCGGTCCTCAAGGCCCGGGACATCGTGCTCGCCATCGGTCGCGGCTTCTCCCCCGAACGCGCGATGCGGCTCCTCAAGGAGGACACCTTCTTCGGCGTCCTCGACATCAAGCTCACCACCGGCCACCGCGAGAAGGCCGCACTCCGACGGATCCGGTCGCGCGTGATCGGGACCCAGGGGAGGGCCCGGACCCGGATCGAACAGCTCTCGGGGTGCTCGGTGAGCGTCTACGGCTCCACGGTGGCGCTCATCGGCAAGGAGGAGCAGCTCGAGCGCGCCACACGGGCGGTCGAGCTCCTCGTGAAGGGGAGCGAGCACTCGACGGTCTTCCACTACCTCGCCCGTCTCAAGCGGGACGACGCCGTCCGGGAGGCGACGGCGGTCGACGAACCGGTCGACGGCGGCGAGTAGAGGGGAGCGCGATGGGGAAGACGCTCGCGCTGTCGGGCCCTGCCCTCGACTGGGCCCGGCATCAGTTCGCCCAATACTACGAGACCGAAACGATCGCGCCTCCGCACCGCCTCCTCCGGCGCGAGTTCGCTGCGTTCCCGTTCGCCGAGGAGACCCTGATGCGGCGGCACGCCACCCTCCGCTCGACGGAAGAGTTCCTCCGGTTCCTCCGGCGGGAGACCCCCCGTCACGTCTACTACTCCTCCGCTTACTATCGCCACCCGGCCGAGCCGACGATGGCGGCCAAGGAATGGCTGGGGGCCGACCTCATCTTCGACCTGGATTCCGACCACCTGCGAGGGGCCGAAGGCCTCGACTACGCCGGTCAGCTCGAGCTCGTCAAGACCCGGCTCGTCGCGCTGGTCGACGATTTCCTCTTCGCGGACTTCGGCATCGACCCGGGGTCGACCGCGTTCGTCTTCTCGGGAGGCCGGGGGTATCACGTGCACGTCCGGGACGACCGGTTCCTGTCGCTTTCGAGCATGGAGCGTCGGGAGCTCGTCGACTACATCCTGGGCACCGGGTTCGACCCGATGCGGGTCATCGAGGGACGACGAGCGGACGTTCGGGTCGGACCGCACGGCTCCCTTCCCGAGGACGACGGGGACGGAGGTTCCTCGGGGGCCCGCGCGCTCCGGACGCGGTCGCTCGCCGCGCCGGACGCTCCCGGTTGGTCCGGCCGCACGACCCGCGCCCTGCTCGAGATGCTCCGTCGGTGGGAGGAGCGCGGTTCCGCTTCTGCGGTGGAAGAGATGACGACCTTCGGAATCTCCCCCGCCAAGGCGCGGAAGTACGCGCGTCTCCTCGTCGAGGAGGGAGGGGCGGAACGGATCCGCACTCGTCTCTCCCTGGACGTGTTCCGGTCCGGCCTGCCCGCGGAGTTCCTCGAGAAGGTGGTCCCCCGCGCCGCCGTCGAAGTGCAGGGGGAGACGGACGCCCCCGTGACGACCGACGTGCACCGGCTCATCCGACTGCCGAACTCGCTCCACGGGGGGACCGGCTTCCGCGTCGTCCCGCTCGGGCGAGAAGAGATCGCGGGCTTCGACCCGTTCCGAGACGCCCTCCTTTCCACGTCCGATGCGTCCCGGACCCCGGTGACGTATCTCGAGGAGGCCCGGTACCCTTTCCCCGGGGGCGGGGTTCACTGCGTCCCGGGAGGGACCGACGAGCTCCCGACGTCCATCGCGCTCTTCCTGGTCCTCAGGGGAGAAGCGGAGCTTCGGTCTTCACCGGGATAGAGAGACGGCCGATCTTCTCGATCGAGCCCTCGACCCGGTCGCCCGTCTTGAGCTTGCGGGACTCGTTGCCGAACTCGTAGCCCGGGACGCCTCCGAGGCTCCCGAGCGATAGGATGTCCCCGGGCTCGAACGTAATCCCCTGGGAGAGGTGGGCGAGGATCTCTGGGATGCGGAAGATGTAGTCCGTGGTGTCGCCCTTCTGCCGCACCGTGCCATTGACGGTGAGCTCCATCTGGAGGGGGTACGGGTCGCCGACCTCCACCTTGGGGACGACCCACGGTCCGACCGCCATGGTGGCGTCGAACCCCTTGCCCATCACCCAGTCGACGGCGCCCTGCGGAGGGAACTGCAGGTCCCGGTACCCCATGTCGAGGGCGATCGTGTAGCCCGCGACGTACTCCATCGCCTTCGCCGCCGGGATGTGCTTTCCCCGCTGGCCGATGACGGCGGCCAGCTCGAGCTCGACGTCCGGGAAGGTCCCGGCCGGGCTCAGCACGAGGCTTTCGCTCGGTCCTACGAGGCTGTTGAAGTAGCGAGGGAAGACGTACGGCCGCGTCGGGAGGGGCTTTCCCTGCTCTGCGACGTGGGACTTCGAGTTCGACGCGAGGCAGTAGACCTTGCTCCCCCGCACGACCGGGGCCAGGAGCTTCACCCCTTCCTCGGCCTTGAACAGGTACCGGGCCCCCGTCGCGGCCCGCGGGGTCCACCCCGCCTGGCGGCGTCGGTCGACGTACGCGAGGATCTTCTTCGTGAGCTCGACGGAGTCCGCCCCGCCCCCGAAGAACGCCTGCATGTCGCGGAACCGGCTCGGGTCGGCGCCCTTCACGGGATTGACGCCGTAGTAGTCCCGGACCGCCGTGTCGAGGTCCAGGTACTCGTTCGAATCGGTGATCATGCCGAAGTGGAACTGGTCCTGGAGCGTGAAGTGGACGAGCTTCATCGAGTTCCCTCGGGATCCGGGGAGGCGTCCGGGCGTTTAACGGATACGCGTGGGGGAGGGGGTCCCTCGAAGGGTCCGGAACGTCGCCCTCTCGATTGTCCGCTTCAGCGGAAGTGATGGTTGACCGCGATCAGGTAGATGAACAGGATCACCGACAGAAGGAACCCGAACGAGATCCAGGCCCCCCCGTACGCGTAGCTCACGATCACGAGGAAGACGAAGATTAGGGTGAGCACCAACGCCCACATGCGCAGGTGCCAGAGCCCGAGGGCGAGGCCGAGGATGATGAGCCCGATGATGAGGACGATCAGCCCGCCGACGGCGTGCTGCGTCCCGAAGAAGCTCGAGGGGACGCCGAGGACCGAGGGGACCGTCGCGGCCGCGATGATGGCGGCTCCCACGAAGATGATGAGGATCGCGAAGAGTCCCACCAGAAAGGCGAGGATGGCAACGCCGAGAGGACGCCGGGGCGCGGAGACGGTGGTGACGGCCATAGGGGACCCGACGTTCGAGACGGAGGAACCGGTATTAATTAGTCTCGTGACGATGGAAACGAAACCATTCGGACCCACTCGTCGAGAAGGGACGGTTCGCACGGGGTCCCTCGGGAGGGAAGGAACGTGGCTACGAAGCCCGCACCGAGGCGCTCGAGTCCCGCGAGATCGAGAGGGGTCGCATCCTCGGGGCCATGGGTCTCTGGGCCCCGCACCACGGACGGAGCGGTCGCGCCGCCGATCAGGACCGGGGCAAAGTAGACGGTGAGCCGGTCGAAAAGACCCCCTCGGAGGACGCTCGACAGCACTTCGGCGCCTCCCTCGACCATGAGCCGGCGGACCCCGCGGTCGAGGAGGACGCGGAACAGCTCCGCGAGGTCGACCCGCTCCTTTCCGGCAACCACCGTGACGACGTGCGGAGGAAACTTCCGTGCGGATCGGGCCGACGTCGCGACGATGGTGGGGGCCGAACCGTCGAGCACCTTCGCGTTCGGTGGGGTGCGCCCGCTCCCATCCACCACCACCCTGGTCGGGTTCTTCCCGGGGGAACGGCCCAGGAGCTCCCAGTGCACTCGCAAGGACGGGTCGTCCGCCACGACGGTGCCGACCCCCACGAGGATTGCGTCCGCGCCCGAGCGCAACCGTTGGACCCGCTCGAGGTCCTCTGGGCCCGAGAGGGGGGCCCGCTTTCCCTCCGCGTAGGCAAGTCTGCCGTCCAACGACGCCGCGCAGTTCGCCCAGACGACCGGACGCCGGGTACCCGCTCCCTCCGGCGCCGTCATCGAAAGGCCTCAGGAGGGAGGCCGAAGCCGCGCGACCTCGGCCTCGAACGTCTCGGTCGGCTGTCCGGCGGCCTTCAGGTCCTCGAGGTTGATCGCGACGTTCGCGAGAGCCCCTTCGGTCGCGGCGCGGAACAATGCGAGGGAGGTCACGAGGTCGCTCGAGAGCGCGGCCCGCGTGCGAGACCGAACGCTATCCAACCGCTGCGCGAGCTCGACGGCCCGCCGCGCCGTCTCGAGGGGCACCTCGGCGGCCCCGCGAACCGCATTCAGATACGTTTCCTGGGCGGCGGGGTCGTTGGGTCGTTCCTTACGGGCTTTCTTCGATTGGCGGACGGCGTCGTAGGAGCGTGCGTCCTCGTCCGCGAGCTCCAGGAACCGACGGCGCCCGGCCGTGAGCGCGGTGCTCACGGCCGCCAGGTCGTCGGCCGGCTTCGCCGGATCGATGGAGTACGCGAGGACCATCTCGCCCAAGGCCGATGCGAGCGCAGCGACCACGCCGGCCGCACTGCCCCCGCCCGGGGTGGGGGTCCGAGCGGCCAGGCGGGCCGCGAACGAGGCGATTGACTCCTGGCCCGGTCCCGAGCTCGCCACCGCGCGGACCTTTCGCTCGAGGATGGCGCTCCGGTCGAACGAGTGGAGCTGGAGATAGTACTCGGCGGCGTCGAACAGGGCGTCCTCGGGAACGAGACCGACGATCTCGGACTCCTCCACCCCCACGCCGAACCGCTGCGCCTCCCGCCGGACGGCCTCGAGGGCCCGATGCATCGACGTGACGTGGAAGTCGGTGAGGTTCATCGACACTTGCGCCCGGCTCCGCTCCTTGATCTCGAACCCGAGGGCCTTCACCTCGGGGAGACCTCCGTCCCGGGCCCGGATCGCCTTCGCGATCTTCTTCGCGACCGTGACGTCGGGCGTCGTGAGGTAGGCGTTGTACGCGATGAGGACCGGCCGGGCCCCGATCGCCACCGCCCCGGCCGTCGGATGGAGCTTCGGCTCCCCGAAGTCCGGGGCCCGGGCCGGGTCGCTCACGATCGAATTGCGCAATCCTTCGAACTGACCCTCCCGGACCTTCGCGAGGTCGGAGCGTTCAGGCCGCTTGGCCGCGGAGGCGTACAGGTAGACGGGGATCGAGAGCTCCTTCGCAACCCGGGCTCCCAGTCGTTCCGCGAGACGCACCGCGTCGGCCATCGTCGAGCTGCCGATCGGCACGAACGGCACGACGTCGGTGGCGCCCATCCGCGGGTGCTCTCCGCGCTGGACGTTCAAGTCGATGAGCTCGGTGGCGACCTTCATCATGCGGAAGACCGCATCGAGGAGGGCGTCCCCGTCCCCGACCAAGCTGACCACGCACCGGTTGTGGTCCGCGTTCCGCTCGACGTCGAGCACCGTGACCCCGGGAACGCCCCGGGCCGGCGCGACGATCCGCTCGATCCGCTCTGGGTCCTGTCCTTCCGAAAAGTTCGGCACGCATTCGAAGATGCTCATGGGTGATCCGTTCCTCCAAATGTCTCCAATAACGTCTGGTGCCCGCGGGCCTCCTGCGGGGTTGCACTGGTCCGAGGCCGCTGCCGAGCCCTCGTGATGGCGGCCCGCACGCGTTCCTCCGAGAAGCCGTGAAGGTCGACCAGCAGCGACCCGACCGCCGCCTCGTCGACCGGTCCGAACGATAGGGCTGGGGTCTCGATCGACTGGGGATGACGGAAGATCTCGGCGACCTCTTCCGCCTCGGCGGGGTCGAGCCCGACCTTCTCGAGCGTGGGGCGGAATCCCAAGTGCTGCTGGACGAGCTTGAGGGCCTTCTTCGGTCCATAGCCCTTGACCCCGTCGTTGAAGTCCGTGCCGATGACGACGCCCAGGAGGATCAGCTCCTCCTCGCTGATCCCGAGGTTCGAGAGGGCCTCCGCACGGTCGATGAGCTGGGCCCCTGGGCTCGCACCGCCCCGAGCCCGGGCCGCGAGGCCCCGGACGAGCCTCGGGGATCCGAAGAGCAAGGTGTCGTAATCCTCCGAGGCGGTGGCCCACACGGCACCCTTCGCGGCCATCACCGACGCTTGGGCCTCCCCCTCGCTCGGGGCCTGGATCGACGGTACGCCGAGCGCGTCCAAGAGGGTCCGAAGCTCTTCGACCATCGGGCGGGTCAGTCGCGAGGTCTGGGCCGCCTTCCTGCGGGCGGTCTCAAGGTCGCCGGCGGCGAGCGCCTGCTGCCAGTCCTCTTCGGCCTTCTCCTTGGCGACGATCCGTTGGCGGATCGTCCCGGCCTTCCGTTCGGGGGGCTTCCCGTCAAAGACCCAGACCGGGAGGACCCCTTCGCGCAGAAGGGAGGTGGTCCGGTAGAAGACCCCCATCAAGTGGCTCGTGACCCTCCCTTCCGAGTCGCAGAAGAGCTGGCCGTCGCGCTGCCGGAGCGTCGCAAGGAACTGGTAGACGGCGTTGTAACCGTCGACCGCGAGCGTCCGACCCGCCAAGGCATCCCAGGGAAGCTCCTGCGCGACAACGAGGTCCTTGAGAGGGAGCCCCACGGTCGCGTCCGAGCAGGGCCGAGTACTTGGGATTACCGCGCGGAATCCGACGCCAGACTCTATAGGGAGCGGCGTCTGCGTCCGAGCGGAGACCCAACGATGGAATTCACGTGGCGCGACGAGGCACCGCCGTCCAAGAACTTCGGTGAAGGCTCGGTCCTGGTCTCGGCGTTCCCGAGCGCCGGGCTCGCGACGACCGTGGCCGGCCATTACATGATCCGAGCGCTCAACCTCCCGCGGATCGGGCGGTTCGAATCGCCCGACCTCGCCCCGATCGCCATCGTCCAGGGAGGCGAAGTGCATCCGACGATCCGCGTCTATGGTCGAAGCGACCTGGGGCTCGTGCTCTCGGAGTTCCCACCGAGCCCGTCCCAAGCGAACTCGATCGCCCGCACGATCCTCGACGCGGCGGAGCGCCACAAGGTCCGCATGATCCTTGGGTTCGAGGGGGTCGTCCCCCACCCGCCGGGCGACGAAGAGGCGGGAGAGGAGGAGAGCGCGGTGGCCGAGGAGCAGTCCCCCGAGCAGGTGTGGGTCGCCTACTCCCGCAAGGATTCGAGCATCCTCAAGGCGCTCGAACCGGCCAAGGTCCGCCCTCTGGAGGATGGGGTGATCGGGGGGGTCTCGGGAGCCCTTCTCGTCCAGGGCATGGGCCGCGAGATCCCCGTCGCCGTGCTCCTCGTGAGCGCCCGGGTGGCGGAGGGCCTTCCCGACCACCGCGCGGGCGCCGCGCTCATCGAGACGCTCGACCGCCTTCTTCCCGAGATCCAGATCGACACCGGTCCTCTCCGCGCCCAAGCCGAGCAGATCGAGAAGGCCCTGCGGGCCGTGATGAAGTCCCACCCCTCGGCCACGGCGCCGCCGGAGACGGCCGCCCCGACCCCCGGGATGTACGGGTAGAAACGCAAGGGAACGGGCGGAGACGGGTCCCCGGGTTCGGTCGCGGGGTCGTCCCCCATCGTGGCGATCTCGCCCGGCAGGACAGCTCGCGGCCCGGAAAGGATCCTACGCGAACGTCTCCGAGTACGATAGCAGGTAGAACACCCCGACGACCATCACGGCCAGGAGCCCGAGGATGGCAACGGGGTTCGAGTGGAACTCGACGACCGTGACCCCGATGAGGGCTCCGGGAAGAACGAGGAGGAAGAGGACCGTGAACCACCGGCCGTCCATCGGCGTCACCGAACCCCTCCTTCTCATAAAGCTAAGCAGGGCGGGGAACCCAGGGGGAGATGGCCCCCCGCCCAGAATCGGTTCGAGAGCGGCTTACTGAGCGGCCGGGGGGCGGGCCTTTCCGTCCACCTCGAAGGTGAGCTCGACCTCGTTCGCGTCCGCGTGGAGGGCCGGTAGCGGAACCGGCACTTCCGGTGTTGGCCCGTGCACCGGGGAGACCACTTCGAGCGCGGGCGTCGCGGGACCTTCGACCGCCGTTTCCATCGACAGAGGTTCGGATGCGATCTGCGCGGCGTTCAGGATCGCCTCCGTGGGGGCAAGGTACGAGTGTTCGATGTGCTCCTGGATCACCGAGGCCCAGTGGTCGGCGACGCGGGAGAACGCGATCGCCCCGCACGATTCGACAAGGCTCTCGTTGTCCAGGATCTGCAGCGTGGCCACCTGCCGCTCGCGCTTCTCGACGAACGACTCCACGAAGTGGAGACGCCCGATCGCCCTCTCGGCGAGCGCACGGCGCTCGCCCTCGCAGCGGAACGGCTTGATTACGAAGGCGCTCACGACCTCCGCGTTCCGGGAAGCGACCTCGAGGACGTACGGGAACGCGCCGCTCCCGGCGCCTCCGCCGAGGCTCCCCACAACGATAACGAACGTGACTCCGTGGAAGATCCGCTGGAGGGCTGGCTCCGCGGCTCGCGCGAGGACCCCGCAGACGAACGGGGAACCACCCGTGTCGGTCTCGGGGCCCGACTCCGAGCCCAGATAGACACGTCGGTCGAACTCGTCGAATCCCTGGACCTTCGGGTCGCAATTGATGGCCACGGTCTCAAGGTGGCGGAGATGCCGACGCGCGATCTCTCGGGTCACACGGATCGCGCCGCCGCCGACCGCGGCTAAGACGAACCGAACGTCCTGCCCGAGGCGGAGCGGAGGATCCCATCCTGCGCCCGTCGAAGAACCTCGTCCTTGCGTCAGGTCCCGTCCGTCACCGCTCTGCCCGGCCTCGTAGGTTTCCACAGCCCCCCCTTGACGGTGCGTCCGAACGACATTCGCTCATCTACCGGCCGACGACCCCCCTTCGTTCGAGGTCCTTCGCGCTCTCACCGAGCGCTCCGACCTGGGTCCGGGTCTCCACCGCCTCCCGGACCGTCTCGCGGGCCCGCTGCGCGAGCTCGCGGACCTTCATCTCCATCTCGCCGCGCCGGATGATCAGGGCGAGGATGTCTCGCACCGAGCTCCGGTTGGCGACGTGGTGGGCGTAGGTTTCGAGGATGGCGTACTCCTCGGGTCGCAGGCGCACGGGGACCTCGATGAAGCCCTCGGCGTCCACGGCGGGCGTCGGCGCGGTCGACATCGCGCGCGAGCGGAGGAACGCGTGCAGCGCCGCCCGCATGAGCTCCGAGCGGGTCGGGAACTCGCCGTTCGCCACGAACGAGTCGACCAGTTGGAGCTCCTTGCGGTTGCACCGTAGGGCGATGCGCGCGTCCTCGGGCTCTTCCCCACGGGCCGTCGGCTCAGACGAAGCCTTGGGTGTCCGTCGGGATTCGTTGTCGAACACAGTCGAAGAGAGGGATGTAAACTCCACGTACTTAAACAAGAGCACACCCGAACGATAGGAATTGTTGGAAGCACCGGAAGAGGTGTTCTACTGACGTGTCGAACATCCTTTTCATTGTGTCGAACAGACACCTCGTGTGCGACCGGGTCTGTATAACACAGCGGATCGGATCCCGACCAAGGGTGGGGGCTCTGGACGCGCGTACCGCGCGTGCGCGAAGGGCCCCCGGAAACGGCTGCCCAGACCGTTTTCCGCACGATTGGTTCTCGTGCCGATCGTGTGACGCTCTGACGTGCCGGAGTGCCTCATCATGCGCATTAGTGTGTATTACGTTGAGTGACGAACTGAACATCGCTTATTGTCGTTTCCACTGGGGGCCACATTAAAATACCAGGTGTTTGCCATACCCATTTCGGTGGGTCCGTAGGACCCCCTCATCGGAGGAGAGAAGTCGAATGAACGTCTTTGGAAAGAACGAACGAAGCTGGCGAAAGGCGCGCAAGCGCGGTGTATCGCCGATCATCGCTACGATCTTGCTCGTGGCGATCACGGTCGTACTGGCCGCCGTGCTGTACGTGCTGATCTCGGGCCTGACGAGCGGCGGTGTCGGATCGAAGCCGATCGGGACGGCGTTCACCGTCGGACCGAACCCCAGCGGCGGAACGGTCCTGTGCGCGGCCACGTCCACCTTTGCGGGAACCGGCTGCGGGCCCTCCCACTACGAGTACGCGCTGACGATTGAGTCCTCGACCATCACCTTCGGGAACATCCTGTTCCAGGTGAAGAACTCGGTTGGGATCATCGCGACGGCGACGGGCGGCGGCGGGTTCACCATCTTGAACATCACCGGAAAGGTTGTCGCCTCGTTCGCGACGACGGCCGGGTCCGGGAACGCGATGTCGATGCCCAGCTCCGGGTGGTCCCTCTTCTCCGCGACCACGGGAGCCTGCGGGATCGCGGGTGTGCTCTGCAACTCGGGCACGTCGCTCACCAACCAGTACTCGCTGATCGTCGACATGGGAACGGCCAACCCAAGCGGCCAGGCATACAGCCTCACCGGCCTTGGCAACAGCGGGTACACGGGCACCACGGGTGGCGAGAGCCTCTCGTAGGCCGACCCACCAGCTCGTAGACCAACCCTTTCCTCCTTCCTTTTTTTCCTTTCTTCCTGAAGCTCGAGGCGGGCCGTCCCCGGTCTGCTTTCTTCCGTGACGATAACACCTAAATAGACCCCCCCCACCTGATTACACAGGGAGTTCGGGCAGGGCCCCCCGCGGGCCGATGGAACCTATGAACACGAGCATGAGCCGGTGGCGCCAACGACCGTCCTCCGCCGTTCGGTCGCGTTTCCGCCGACGGGCAGTTTCGGATGTCGTGGCGACGATCCTCCTCCTGGCGCTTACGGTGACCCTGTTCGCCTCGGTCTTTGCGTGGGTCACCGCCGTTCCCACGCCGCCCGCGCAGAACAACAACCAGTTCCAAGCGTCGATCGTCTACACTTCGAACGGCCTGAACGTGTCCGCGATCCGGATCGTGCACCTGGCGGGACCCTCGGTCCCGGCCAACGGGCTCGTCTACCTCAAGTCCGCGACTCAGCCGACCGCTCCGGAGTTCGCTACGCCGTACACGGTCGCCTCCGGCCTCCCGACGGGGTCCGGCGTGTGGAACCTCGGCCAGACCTGGAACGTGACGTTCCATGCCCCGAACCTCCCCATGGCCACGAGCAACATCACCGTCTACATCGTCGCGAGCTCCGCGCTCCTGTTCAGCATCATTCTGCCGGGAGCGAACGTAGCCGCCCCACCGACGATCGTATCGACTTCGATCTCCCCGGCGGTCCCGGCGATCGCGCAGTCGTTCACGGTGTACGCGAGCGTCACGGGGAGCTACGCCTCGAACTCGGTGTACGTGAACCTCGCCGCCGTTCCCGGCGCGCCGACTACGCCGCAGAAGATGACCCTGAACGCTCAGGGCCAGTGGACCTACACGGTCGCCGCGAGCGTCACGACCACGGCGGGCACCTACTATGGATTCGTCAACGCATCCACGACGGCGGGCGCGGGCGGGCAGTCCGCGACGGCACCCGTCACGATCATCATCGCGAGCTCGGGCACGATCAATGGGCCGTTCTCCGTCGGAGTCATCTTGCTTCCATCTCCTCCGAATGTGGGCACGACCGAATCGGTGCAGGCGGTCGTCACGTACACGGGCGTCCTATCGGGGAACCAGGCCCTGAACGTCTCGTTCGCCGCGACCCCGAACCCCTACGTGGCGGCGAACAAGTGGACCGGTTGGGCTCCCTCCGGAGCGACCATCACCGGTGGAACGAGCGTGACCGTCGTCAGCAAGAGCACCTGGACCATCCCGGCCATCGCATCCGGGACCTCGTTCACCGTGTACGCCAACGCTACGGTGTCCGGGACCACGGTGCCCGGGACGACCACGTTCACCCCGGCGTGGCTCACGTCCTCCTGTTCGACCAACTGCCTCCTCGGGAGTCCGTACACGGTGACCGGATCCTACTTCGCCGGGACGAGCGTCGTGGGTCTGACGGTCGGCGGGGTCACGGCGGCGATCTCGGCGTGCAGTTCCGACACCTCGTTCACGGCCTCCACGGTCACGACCACCTCGACCGGTGGGTTCAGCTGCACGTTCAACGCGGCGAGCGGCACCTCGTATCTCGCATCCAGTGTCGTGGCCTACGACGCGACGAGCGGGCAGAACGCCTCCGCGACGTTCAACGTCGCCGACTGGAGCATCTCCCCGGTGTCGCCCACGAGCGGTCTGATCGGGAGCACCGTGACCGTGACGGGGGTCTACTTCGCGGCGAGCTCGACCCTCACGGTCTCGTTCAATGGGGTCGTTCAGGTTCCCACCGGAGGCTCGTCGTGCACTCACACATCGTCGACGATCACGACCAACGCATCCGGACGTTTCGTCTGCACATTCCCGATCCCGAGCGGTTCGGCTTCGGGCGCAGGAACGTTCACCGCTACGGACTCTTCGTGGTCCCAGACCGCCACGGCCACCTTCACCGTCACCGCCTGGACGATCTCGCCGATCACGCCGGCGTCCGGCCGTGTCGGCATCACGGTCAATGACACCGGCTCCGGGTTCCAAGCGTCGTCCACGCTGACCCTGACCTTCGATGGGATCTCGGTGACGCCGAACGGAGGGACCTCCTGCAGTTACGTTGGGTCCACGATCACCGTCTCGAGCGCCGGGGCGTTCACGTGCACCTTCGTGATCCCGTACGGGTCGACTGCCGGCGCGGGGACCCTCGTGGCGACGGACTCTTCCGGAGGGCAGACCGCCACCGCGACGTTCACGGTGACCTCGTGGGTCCTGTTGGTGGCTCCCGCTACGGTGTCTCACACGGTTACCCACACCGTGTGGCTGAACGGAACGGGGTTCGCCCCGAGCTCTCAGCTGACGATCACCATCAACGGAACACTGCTGACCTCGAGCACCCTCTCGTTCGCGTGTGGCTCGGGTTCGAGCCTTTCAACGTCCGCGATCACGACCACGTACGGTGGGGCGTTCTACTGCACTCTCACTCTCGGGAAGGCGGCCGCGTCGGGAGGGTACGTCTTGTTCATGGCGGCGGACTTCACGAGCGGGCAGACGGCCACGGGGTCCCTCAGCCGAACGTAACGAACGACCCCGAGACCGGTCCTCCCTTCGTCGTCGGCCGCTTTCGGATCATCGGTCGCCCCGGCTCTCGCGGGAGCGAAATCGTCCGGCCGACGGGAGCTTGGCGTTCCCTCGGGTCGTGTCCCTAGTTCGAGGACGTGGGAGGAAGCGGCGCTCCGCACTTCCAGCAGGACTTCTCCCCGGCGTAGACGACGGCGTTGCACTTGGGGCAGTTGTACTCCTTCACTCCGGTCGAGGGCTCGGAAGGGGGTCCGGCCGGGCCGCTCGGCGGGGGGCTCGCAGAGGACGGGAGAGGGGCCGCGGACGGGGCGGGCGGTGTGGTCCCCGCTTCGGGCGGTGTCGTGGTGGGGGGCACGGGGCCGAGCGCGCGCTGAGGCGCCTCCTTCCGTCGGCGCTCCCAGTTCTTGAAGAGCATGTAGACGAGCAGGACGAGGTAGAACGGAACGCCGAGGAACAGGAGGTCCGCTTCGTAGAGGCCGGGTAGGACCGATAGGTAGGTCGCGCCGTAGCCTCCGATGATGGGGCCCTGGATCGCGTCGTAGGTGGGGTCGCCGGCAAGCTCCTGGTAGTAGCTCGTGCCGTTGGGGGGCCCCGTCGTGGTGATGATCATCTGCCAGTTCCAGATACCGTCGGAGCCGATCCGGTAGTGGAACGTCACGTTGTAGCACCGGCACGCATTGGTGGCGTTCGGCGGGAGCGACTTGTTCGTCAGGGTCGTGAGGGGGTAGCCGGAGCCGCAGTACAGCGAGGTGGACGAGGTGGCGCCGGGACAAGTGCTGATGAACAGTTGGAGCTTGGTGGGCGTGGAGTTGTTCGCGGGATGGCTGTACGGGTAGACGGTCACGGTCCAGGTGAAGTTCGTGCTCGTGTTCCCGAGATACGGGGAGATGGTCGCGTTCTGCATCATCTCAAGACCTCCCGGACCGGGGGACGAGCTCACGGGTCCGGTCGGGGTCATGATATCCTGCGTGAACACGGCGGTGGCGATCGGGGCCACCGCGAGGACCACCACGAGCCCGAGGAGGGCGAGGAACCGCGGTCGCTTGAGACCCGACCAGACGGGGATGGCCAGAGCGAAGAGGACGATCGCTGGGATGGCGATGATGGCCGAGAAGATGTAGCTCGCGGAGACCACGACGATTGCGAGAACGATGAGGAACGCCCGGCCGAGGCGTGTTTGAAGGAAACGCCTAAAGCGGCCCTGAGATTGCTGCGCCACGGGACGGGAGGTCAGGTCGGCCGCCCTTTATTAGGTGATGGCAGCGGTGTCCGTGCCTGTGCCAACCCCGACCGTGGGCCTTGCCCTCATCGTCCTGGACGGCCTCGGGGACCGTCCCCACCCCGCGACGGGAGGTCGTAGCCCGGTCGACTCCGCCGCCACGGCGAACCTCGACCGCATGACCTCGACGGGGTCGATCGGGGATGTCGTGGTGGTCGGACCGGGGATCGCCCCCGAATCGGACGCCGGGGTGTTCGCTCTGCTCGGGTATGACCCGGTCCACGACTCGCCCGGGCGCGGGGTCCTGGAGGCGCTCGGGGTGGAGATTCCCCTCGGCGGAGAGGACGTCGCCCTTCGGTTGAACTTCGCGACCGTCGACGGCGACGGCACGGTCCTCGATAGCCGGGTCGGTCGCTCTCTCGGGACGAACGAGGCACGCGACCTTGCGCGGAGCCTCACCGAGGCGGACCTGCTCGCCCCGGAGGGGATCCGGGCCGAGGTCCGGGCCACCGTCGGGCACCGCGGGGTCCTCTGGTTGCATCCGCTCGAGGGAGGGTCGCTCTCGCCCGAGGTATCGAACGCCGACCCGTTCTACGAGAAGGTGGGCGGGATGGGACAGGCCCGTCGACCCGAGGTCCCCAAGATCCTGGAGGTGCGGGCAACGGACGGTTCGCCCGAGGCGGCCCGCACCGCCGCCGCGATCAATGTCTTCCTCGTCCGCGCGCGCGAGGTCCTGGCCGGCCACCGAGTGAACGCGCGTCGCGCGATCGGAGGGAAGAAGATCGCGAGCGGTCTCCTTGTACGCAACGCGGGCGCGCTGCCGCGGACCCCGCTACCTTCCTTCGAAGCGAAGAACGGCGTTCGGGGTGCCGCGGTCACCGAGATGCCCGTGGAGCGAGGAATCGCCCGCGTGCTCGGTCTCGAGGACCGCTACGTTGGGCCGATGGGACCCGACCGAGACGCAGGGTACCGGGAACGGGCCCGGGTGACCCGCGAGGTTCTCGAGCGGACCCCGTTCGTCTACGTCCATCTCAAGGGCCCGGACGAACCCGGCCACGACGGCAACGCCGTCCTCAAGCGGGAGATCGTCGAGGCGATCGACCGCTCGTTCTTCGGCCCGTTCCTCGAAGGCCTGGACCCCTCCCGGGTCCGCGTGGCCGTCACCGCGGACCACGCGACGCCGTGCATCCTCAAGGGCCATTCCGACGACCCGGTGCCGTTCCTTCTGTGGGGCGCGGGGGTCGCAAGTGCCGGTACGGGCATCCCCGCCAAGTTCGGGGAGACCGCCGCGGCCCGGGGTCCGCTCGGTCGCCGGACCGGCGCGGACGTGCTCCCGCTCCTGCTCCACCCCCCGAATCCGACCGCATGACCGTGCGTGGGCTCAAAGTGTCCCGGGTCCGCGGGGAGGAAGTTCGTCGGGACCTTCTGGACTCGGGCTTCCTCCGCACGGACCTCGAGATCCTGCGTGAAGGCGATTCCCTCATCCTGCCGCTCTCCGAAGGGCCCGAGTCGGTCCCGCCCTCCGGGGGGGAGGTCGTGGAGCGCGAGTTCCTTTCCGTCCCGGCCAAGGGGCCTACTCGGTACCGGGACCTCCTCGACTGGGACGAAGAAGAAAAGGAGGCTCTCCCCCGCTCGTTCGACGTGATCGGCGACATCGTCCTCCTCCGGCTCCCCGAGAGTTTGCTCCCCCGCAAGCAGGAGGTGGGAGAGGCACTGCTCCGGTTCGTGCCCGGCTCTCGCCTCGTGGGCTTGGACCACGGAGTCCACGGACCCGAGCGGCGCCGTTCGGTCGAGCGGATCGCGGGCTCCGGCCCGTGGCGGACCCGCCACGCGGAGAACGGGGTCGAACTCGAGGTCGACGTGGAGCGCGCGTACTTCTCGCCCCGGCTCGCGCGCGAGCACGCGCGCGTCGCCGAGGACGTTCGGGACGGCGACCGGGTCTACGACCTCTGCTGCGGCGTCGGGCCGTTCTCGGTGACGATCGCCCACCTCGGGCGGGCCTCTCGGACCACGGCGGTCGACGCCAACCCCGACGCGATCGCCCTCCTCGGGGCCACGCTCGTGCGCCGGCGGTACGGGGGGCGGGTCGTGCCCGTCCTCGCGCGGCTCGAGGAGTTCCTCCCCGAGGCCCCGCCCGTCGAGCGGGTGGTCCTCAATCTCCCGCACGAAGGGATTAAGTACCTTATCTCGGTGGCGCGCACCGTCGCGACCCAGGGGCGTCTCTATTACTACGAGGTCGTGAACCGGTCGGAGCTTCCGAAGAGAGGAAACGCGCTCGTGTCGATGCTCGCGCCCGAAGGGAAGTTCTCTCTCCTTGCCGCGCGGGTCGTGCACCCGTACTCCCCTGCGTCCGACCTGGCCGGCTTCGTGCTCGAACGGTCGAGGTGATCAACGGAACCATGGCGCATGTGGTGAGTCTCGCGGAGGTCTCGGAGTCCGACCTTCCCCTCGTCGGTGGAAAGGCAAGCAAGCTCGGAGAGCTGGTCCGTGAGGGGCTCCCCATCCCGCCCGGCTTCGTGCTCACGACCGAGGCGTACGACGCGTTCGTGAACGGGACGTCCCTTCGGACGGAGCTCCCCGCCGCCCTCGAGTCGATCCGACCCGAGCAGCCCGAGTCCATCGAGGCGGCCTCGCAACGGATCCGTCGAGCGTTCGAGACGGAGCCGTTCCCTAAGGAACTGCTCGCGGAGATCCAAGGGGCGTACGAGAGCTTCGCCCGGCAGTTCGGGGTCCGCTTCTGCGCCGTGCGCTCGAGCGCCACAGCCGAGGACCTCGAGGGAGCCTCGTTCGCGGGGCTCCAGGAGACGTACCTCAACGTGACCGGGACGCCCCAGGTCGTCGCGGCGGTCCGCAAGTGCTGGGGGTCGCTCTTCACGCCTCGCGTCCTCATCTATCGGCACCGGAAAGGGTTCGACCAGCGCACGGTCCGCCTCGCGGTCCTCATCCAGAAGATGGTCGACGCGACCGTGAGCGGGATCCTGTTCACACGGGACCCGAACACCGGGGAGAACCACATGATCGTCGAGGCCGGTTGGGGCCTCGGAGAGGCGATCGTAGGCGGGGAAGTGACCCCCGACCACTACGTCATCGACGGAGCCACCCAGAAGGTGGTCCACAAGCAGTTGTCCGAGCAGAAGGTTCGGCTCGTTCGCGCCGAGGACGGAGGGAACCGACGCGAGGACGTTCCCACGGCCGAGCGCACGGTGCAGAAGCTTCCCGACCACCGTCTCCAGCGCCTCGTCTCGCTGGCCCGGCTCATCGAGTCGCACTACCGCCGTCCGATGGACGTGGAGTGGTGCGGGGACGATGAGACCCTCTATATCGTGCAGGCGAGGCCCGTGACGACGATCCCGAAGTCCACGGTGCCGGGCACGATCGAACCGGCCCCTCCCGCCGACAGCGGACGTGGCGGCGAAACGGCGGCCCCGATCCTGCGCGGCTTCGGGGCAAGCCCCGGGATCGCCTCCGGGGTCGCACGGATCCTCCAAGGACCGTCGGAGATGGAGAAGCTCCGCGCCGGAGAGGTCCTGGTCACCTCGATGACCACACCGGACATGGTCCCCGCGATGTCCCGCGCGGCCGCGATCGTCACGGACGAGGGCGGGATGACATGCCACGCCGCGATCGTCTCCCGCGAGCTCGGAGTGCCATGCGTCGTCGGAACCCGCGAGGCGACGAAGATCGTCCCCGAGGGCCGCGAGGTGACGGTCGATGGGAAGACGGGCTCCGTCTACCAAGGGGTCGTCTCGCTCGGAAAGCCGACCCCCGCGGCGGGGGCACCGGGGCCGAGTGGGACGCCGAGTCACCCGCACGAAGGGACCCCGATCACCGCGACGAAGATCTACGTGAACGTTGGCGTCCCAGAAAAGGCCGAGGAGTACGCCCGCCTCCCCGTCTCCGGGGTCGGGCTCCTCCGCATCGAGTTCATCTTCACCGCCCACATCCGCGAGCATCCGCTCGCCCTCCTCAAGAAGGGGAAGAAGGAGGAGCTCGTCCGGCGCCTCGCGGAAGGGATCGGAAAGGTCTGCCAGGCGTTCCACCCGCGTCCCGTGATCATCCGGACGTCCGACTTCAAGACGAACGAGTACCGCGGGATGCCCGGAGGCGAGGAGTTCGAGCCCGTCGAGGAGAACCCGATGATCGGGTGGCGCGGCTGCTCCCGGTACATTTCCCCGGTCTACCGACCCGCGTTCCTCTGCGAGCTCGAGGCGATCCACCGGGTCCGCACCGAGATGGGATTGAAGAACGCCATGGTGATGCTCCCGTTCGTTCGGAACACCTGGGAGCTCGAGGAGATCAGCGAGATGTTGCGCGAGAAGGGGCTGCGCCGCTCGCGCGACTTCCAGCTCTACCTCATGGCCGAGGTCCCGTCGGTCGCGCTCCTCGCGCGGGAGTTCGCGAAGCACTGCGACGGGTTCTCGATCGGGTCGAACGACCTCACCCAGCTCGTCCTCGGGGCCGACCGGGACTCGGAGACCCTCGGTCGGATGGGGTACTTCGACGAGCGCGACCCGGCGGTGATGCGGGCGATCCACATCCTCATCGACGGGGCCCACGCCGAGGGCCGGACGGTGGGCATTTGCGGACAGGGCCCGAGCGTCTACCCGGAGTTCGCGGAGTTCCTGGTCCGGGAAGGGATCGACTCCATCTCGCTCAATGCGGACACCGTCCTCTCGACGATCCGCTCGATCGCCTCCCTCGAGCAGCGGATGAAGCTCGAAGGGCTGCGGGTGCGCGTCGAGAAGTGACCCACCGTCCTTGCCGGGCGGCGACCGACCGATCGATGGATGGATGGATCGACCGCTCGGTCGGACGACGCCCTACTTCCCGGACGCGACGAACGCGCGGTACTCTTCGGCCGACATGAGGGCGGCCGGGTCGATCGGGGCAGAGAGCTTCATCCGGTAGATCCAGCCCTTCCCGTACGGGTCGTGGTTGACGAACTCCGGGTGGGCCTTGAGCTCGGCGTTCGCCTCGGTCACCGTGCCGGTGCCGGGGGCGTTCACGTCGGCCACGGTCTTCACCGACTCGAGGACGAGGACTCCGGTCCCCGGGGTCACGGCCTTTCCCGCCGCGGGAAGGTCCACGAACACGATGTCGGTGAGCTGAGCCTGCGCGTGGTCCGTGATGCCGACCGTCGCGACGTTCCCTTCGACCTTCACCCACTCGTGGCTCTTCGTGTATCGAAGTTCGCCCGGGACCTTCTCTTCGCTCATGTGGTTCCTCCCTCCCATGCGCCGGCGTACTTCACCTGTTCCTTCGTCGGCTCCTCGAGCCGGATGCCGAGCGGAGCGAGGGCGGCGTGCGCGACCTCCCGGTCGAGCGCGGGGGGGACAGGGTGGACGCGGACGTCCATCTCCCGACCGTGCTTCGCGAGGTGTTCCGCGCTGAGCGCCTGCAGGGCGAAGGAAAGGTCCATGATCTCGACCGGGTGGCCCTGACCGGCCGCCAGGTTCACGAGACGGCCCTCGGCCAGGAGGTACGCCCGCCGCCCGTCCGCGAACCGGTACTCTTCCACGTTGGGCCGGGCCGTCCGGTGGCTCACGGCCATCCCCTCGAGGTCCCGCTTCGAGACCTCAACGTCGAAATGGCCGGAGTTCGCGAGCAGGCAGCCGTCCTTGAGGACGCGGAGGTGCTCGCCCCGGACGATGTCGGTGTTCCCCGTCACCGTGACCACGATGTCGGCTTCCCGGGCCGCCTCGAGCATCGGCATCACGCGGAACCCGTCGAGCCTCGCCTCGATCGCGCGGACCGCGTCGACCTCGGTGACGATGACGTCGGCGCCGAGCCCGCGCAGGCGGGCCGCCACACCCTTCCCGCACCAGCCGTAGCCGGCGACCACGGAGACCTTGCCCGCGATCAGAAGGTTCGTCGCCGAGAGGATCCCGTCGATCGTCGATTGGCCCGTCCCGTAGCGATTGTCGAAGAGGTGCTTCATCTCGGCGTCGTTCACGTCGATCGCCGGGAAGAGGAGCTTTCCGGACCGCTCGAGCGCCCGGAGGCGCGTCACCCCGGTGGTGGTCTCCTCGGTGGAGCCCCGGATCTTCCCGCGCGTTCCTCGGGCCGTGTGCACGAGGGCGACCAGGTCGGCGCCGTCGTCGACGATCACGTCCGGGTCCGCCTCGAGGACGGCCTCGAGGCCCGCGCGGTACTGGGCGACGCTCTCCCCTTTCTCGGCCCAGGTGGGGACTCCGTCCTCACGGACGGCGGCGACCACGTCGTTGTCGGTCGAGAGCGGGTTGCTCGCGGCGAGGCGGACGTCGGCACCTCCCGCGCGCAGGGCGAGGGCGAGAGCGCAGGTCTTCGCCTCCACGTGGAGGACGGCGGAGAGCGTGATCCCCGCGAGGGGGTGCTCGGTCTCGAAGCGGCGGCGGATCCCCTCGAGGACGGGCATGTGGGATCGGGCCCATTCGATCTTGAGACGTCCCCGTTCGAGGTCACCGGCCGTGGCCATGCAACACCGCCGGGCGGATGGGCCGGATAGGATAAAGGTGGGGGGAAAGGGTTGCCGCGGGTCCGTCGCCCGTCCGCGCGGTTCTACTGGGTCACCGCGTTACAGAATGGACAGACGAGGTACTCCGAGGGGATCTCCTTGCCGCAGTTCGGGCACGCCTTGAGCCCGGCCCCGGTCGGGGCCGCCGCCGGAGGCGCCGCCGCGGGGGCCGCCGCCGCTCCCGCCCCGGTCCCTTCGACCCACCCGGCCCCGCCCTTCGGAGGCGGAGGCGTGCCGGCCGACGTCGGGGCTTCCGATGTGGTCTCCGTGCCGGCGGGCGGCGCGGTCATGCCGGCACGCGCCATCCCCTGGCCCTGCTGGACGCTCCACTGGCTGAACGGCGTGTAGCTCGGCTGGCGCTTCCACCAGTCCCAGAAGGCGCCCTCGCTGTAGTTGTCGCCGAGCTCCCGCTTCGCCTCGGCCCGGTACTTCTCCGTGAAGTCGGCGTACGCCTGCTTCTCGGGGTCGGACGCGGCTTCGCCGGGCGCGCCCAGGAGCTGGGCCGCGCACTCGGGGCAGAACTTCGAGTCGGCGGGGATCGTGGAGGCGCATCGACTGCAGCGAACGAGGTCGCTCTCGAACTCGGCACCGCACTTCGGACAGACCGTCGCTTCCTCGGGGATCAGGTTGCCGCACTCCCCGCACTCGACGAGCTTGCCCGCGGCCCGGCGCCGGATCACGAAGAGGAAGACCAAGAGGCCGACGACGATCGCAGCCGCGATCGCGATCCAGGCCCAGAGCGGGATCCCGAGGAACTTCTGGAGGAAGAAGTTCGTCGTGGGGGAGGGGGTGAGCGGGATCGAGTACGTGCCCGGGAGCGTGATGTTCGCCTCACGGGAGTTGTAGGAGGCCGTCGCCGACAGGATGTAGGCCGTGCCGGGCGTGAGTGGGGTCACCAGCTGGTTGAGCGGGCCCCAGAGGATCACAAAGCTGCCGGGTCCCGAGGACGTGGACCCGATCAGGATCGGCATTCCCCCGGCCACGGGGGTCGCGAAGAGCTCGATCAATGCCTGCACGGAGCCCACTTTGTACGAGCCGTTGTAGGTGAGCACGCCATTCGAACTGTACGGGATCGTCGGGTCGAGGCTCGTGGGGGGTGCCGTGAGCGAAACAATCCGGATCTCGGACGGGTTGAAGATCACGCTCACGTTTCGGGCGAGCGTCCCGTTCCCAAGCCAGAGGTCGCTCGTGACGTTGTTGTAGGTGAGCGTGAGCCGCAGGTTGTGGTAGAACCACCAGCCGTGGAGGCCGGTGATGTTCTCGGTCGCGTTCCAGGTGAAGTTGAGGGTCAGGCTCTGCCCGGCCGCGGTGAGGCCGGCATCCGGGGTCGTGAACGCAGGGCTCAGCAGCACTGTCTTGTTGTAGTAGAGCCACACCGTCAGGGCCTGGATGGTGGAGTTCCCCACGTCCGTCAGGACCACCTGAACGCCCATCGTCTGGCCGAGCTCGATGGTCGAGTTCGTGACACCGTTCGCCGTGACCGTGACCGAACCGATCGCGAGCAAGGTGGGTTCGAAGGTGACGTACACCGGCTCGGACAATCCCCCTCCGCCGAGCACGGCGCTGTCGTTGTTCCAGACGAGATTGACCACGAGGGTCCCCACGAAGGGGAAGATGTACGGGCCCGTGACGACCTCGGTCGCCGTCCACGTGAGGGTGATGGTCAACGTCTGGCCCGGTGCCGTGAGGTTGGCGCTCTCGTTCGAGTAGGTCGTGCCGACCTGGGTGATCCCATAGAACATCGAGGAGTTGACCGTGTTCACCGGCGCCGTTCCGATGTCCTCGACCTGCACGCGGATTGCGAGCTGTTGGCCGAGGTTGAGGTTCGTGCTCGGCTGACCGTTCACGAGAACGGTCGTCGAGGCGATCGTGACCCCCCCGAAGTAGCCGGGGAAGTTCTGGGCCGGGCCCACGTCCGGTCCGGCAACGGCGGGGGCGGTCTGCGCAACGCCCTGCGGGTACGGGCTCACGGACCAGTTGAACCAGTGGCTTCCCACGCCCGGAGCGTGGACCACGACGCCGAAATGGTACGTGCCGAGGAAGAACCCGTCCGGAAGCGTCGAAGAGGTGACGTTCGAGGAGGCGAGGAGGACGGAGGCAACTCCCATGATGTTCGACTCACCGTACGCCCTCACTCCATGCACGTGGTCCCAGTACTGGGCGTATCCCCAGATCTCGGGGTTGGAGACAGCGAGGTCGTTGAGGGCGCTCGCGGTCTGGTTGTCGGCCTGGTTCTGCGTCGCGTAGAACGCCACGACTTGGGCGTCGGGGATCGGGATGGAGCCCCCGCGCCCGGTGAGGTTGAACTCCGCCCAGCGGTAGAAGAACGCCTGACTGGAGCTGTCCGGAAGCACGGCCGAGTGGCTGAAGACGCCCGGGATGGGGTTCGAGATGGTGGCGTTCGCGAGGTACGCGGTCGCGTCGTGAATCAAGAGGAGCTTGTTCGAGTTCCAGGGGAACGGAATCGTCTGGGACGTCGCGTTCGCGGGCAGCGGGTTCCAGTTGAGGTCAAAGACGGTGTCGACGCTGTTCAACGTCGAACCGACACCGGTGACCACCACATCGTACTGCGGAGAGGGGAGGAGTGAGAGGCTGGCCGAGACGTTCAGGATCGCGGGCCCGCTCAGTTCCTCGAACTCGATCGCGATCCGAGACGGCGTCACGCCGAAGTCGCCGGTCCAGTTGAGATAGTTCAGGACGCCGTCCCGCGTGATGTTCTGCAAAAGGTTGGCGGGGAGGGACGTGTAGAAGTTTCCGAGGGAATTGTTCGTGAACACGAGGTCCGTCGATACCGTGTAGCGGTGCCCGTTGTACCACACGAAGGCCTCGACCACTCCCGGGATCGTCGGGTTCGGGTTGGTCCAATTCATGACGAGGTATCCCTGCGTGAAGTTCGCGCTCGGGTAGAGGTAGTCCCTCGTGAGGTTCGCCGAGTCCGTCGGCGTCACGAGGTCGCTAAAGTTGTAGACGCCCGGAGAGATGGGGACCAGGCCCGGGTTCGTCGCAAGAGCGAGGGGCACGGGAGCCGGCTGGCCGTTCGCCGAGGTATCGTCAGCGTACGTGTCGTTGAAGGCCGAGTCGAACGCGTTCAGCTTCGCACCGGCGCTCACCGTGATCGAGGGAGCGTAACGGGTGTCGCCGAGGATGGTGGACGGCTCGGAGAGCGAGAGAACGTTGGGGTTCGCGGTGACCTTGCTGTCGTTGAGGGTGAGGTCGCCGAAGGCTCCGGTGACCGTGATCCAGCCCGGGAACGCGAACGTGCTGTTCCAGGCGGTCATGTTCCCAGCGACCGTGACGTTCAGTTTCGCGTAGGCGTTGAGGATCTGCTGAACATCGGTCGTGACGGTCGAGTTGCGGAGGTTGACCGTCCCGTGGTCGATGAACCGGTAGATGTGGGAGAGCCGCTGCATCGCGTTCCCGGTGTCGGAGACGAACTGGACGAACGAGAGGGTGACGTTGAGGACGTTGAGAGTGCCGCCCGCGTCGACCGTGATGTTCCCGCCTTGGTAGTACGTGTGAGTCCCGGGAGTGGGTCGGATGGTGAACGTCTCTCCCGATAGCACGACGAGGTCTCCGTGGGTCGGAGGCAGGGCGGCCGACGCCACGTTCGACGACCCGGCCACCGTCGAGGGGGGGACGCCGGTCGTGAGAGCGCTCAGCCCTCCCACCAACACCAGGCCCACGACGAGGACGGAGAGGGCCGCCGAAATCGATCCACGAGCGCCTTTCCCGACACTCCCGGCTCGCGCGGGAGCTCGCAATGTAAGGCTCACGACCGAAGAAAGGCCGGCTTCAGGTATTTAACAATGCCTTCGCTCGCCGATGGTCGGGGAGTCGGTTCCCCCGGGCCGTCCGTCTTCGTGGCGCTCGGAGGGGGGCTCACGCGGTGGGACCATCGACCACGATCTTGCCGAACAGGTCCGGGGCGTCGAACCGACGGAACGCCTCTTCGGCTCGCTCGAACGGGCGTTCGGAGTCGAGGACAGGATGTAGACGGCCCCCCGAGAGGTGTCCGAGGACCTCCTCGAACTCACGGCGCGACGACATCGAACTGCCCCTCACGGAGGCCTGTCGCCAGAAGAGGGTGCGCACGTCGAACTCCACGGCCGGGCCGGCGCTCGCTCCGATGACCACCACGCGACCGCCGCGCGCGAGCGATCGGATCGACCGGGCCACGGTCGGGGAACCGACCGAATCGAGGACCACGTTCACCCCTCGTTTCTCGCTCCACTCCCAGAGCGCTCGGTCGAGAGGACGGTCGGACGAGAACGGAAGGAACGCGTCCGCGCCGAGGGCCAGGGTCTTGGCCTCTTTCTCGGGGGACCGGGAGACCACGGCGACATGCGCCCCGAGGACCTTCGCGACCTGGACGGCCGCCGTCGAGACCCCTCCGCCGGCCCCGACGATGGCGACCCGGTCGTCGGGCCGCACCTCGCCCACGGTGCGCAGCGCTCGCCAGGCGGTCAGGAACACGAGCGGGGCCGCGGCCCCTTCCGCGAACGACATGCGCTCCGGGAGCGGGTAGACGTTGCGACGCGGCACGAGCGCGAACGTCGTGGCGGTCCCTTGGGTGTGCTCGCCGAGGATCCGGTAGTTCCGGCAGAGCGCTTCGTGGCCCGCCCGACACTCCGGACAGGTTCCGTCCCCCATCCCCGGGTTGATGAGGACCTTCGTCCCGGGAGCGAGGTCCACCACCCCCTCTCCGACCGAGTCCACGACTCCCGCTCCGTCCGATCCGAGGACGTGCGGGAGGGCGATTGGGACCCCCGGGATCCCCTCGAGGGTGAACCGGTCGAGGTGGTTGAACGCGGCCGCCCGGATCCGGACCCGCACTTGGTCGGCGCCGGGGGTCGGCTCGGGGACCTCCACGAACCCGATCCGGTCGAGGCCGCCGTGCGAAAGGAACCCGAACCCGCGCATGGGACCGTGCTAGCGGCGCTCGGCCGCGCGCCAGCGGGTGCCCCCGGCGTCGTCCTCGATCTCCACCCCGGCGGCCCGGAGCTCGTCGCGGATGCGGTCGGCCTCGGCGTAGTCGCCGCGTGCGCGCGCGCGGGCCCGCGCCGCGATCGCCACGGGCACGATGGCGGACCAGGCTCCGGACGGGCCCGTCGGGGCCCGCTCGAACAGCCCGAGCACCTCGCCTCCCCAGCGGTACGGCGCCGAGAGCTCTTCGAGGGCGCTCCCCGAGTACCGTTCGAGCCGCGGCAGCTCCTCCGCGAGCCGGCGGGTCCAGCCGAAGAGGAGCGCGATCGCCTCCCGTGTGTTGAAATCGTCGGCGAGGGTCGTGTCGAGGCGCTCGACCAACTGCTCGGCCGCCTCCCCGAGCTCGTCCGATAGTTCCTCGCCCGGACGATCGGGCCCGTCCCGCTCCAGGATCTCGGCGATGCGGTTCGAGACCACCGTGAGCCGCGCGTACGCCTCCTTGGACTCCTCGAGACTCTTGCCCTTCTGGAAGACGAGAGGGCTCCGGTAATGTCCGTTCAGGTAGTAGAGGCGCAGCGGACCGGGGCCGACCGCCTCGACCGCCTCGTCGAGGGAGACGACGTTGCCGATCGACTTCGACATCTTCTCCTCCTCCAAGAGGAGCATTCCTCCGTGCATCCAGTAGTTCGCGAACGGAACGGCGCCGGTCGCCGCTTCGGCGAGCGCGACCTCGGCCTCGTGGTGCGGGAAGATCAGGTCGAGCCCGGCGCCATGGAGGTCGCATCGTTCCCCGAGGAGGCGGTGGATCATCGCCGTGTCCTCGATGTGCCAGCCGGGGCGTCCCGGTCCCCACGGGCTCTCCCAGCTCGGCTCGCCCGGCGTCGCCGCCTTCCAGATGACGAAGTCCTCGGGGGCTCGCTTGCGCTCGTCGAGCTCGAGCCGGGCCCCGGGCTTCAGGGCCTCGCGCTTCTGGCCCGAGAGCTTCCCGTACTCGGCGAACTTCGCGACCGAGTAGTACACGGAGCCGTCGTCCGCGACGTAGGCGTACCCCTTGTCGATCAGCACCCGAATCTGGGAAAGGATCTCGGGAACGTAGTCGGTCGCGAACGGGTAGTAGTTGACCGACCGGACCCCGAGGGTCTCCATCGAGCGCCGGAACTCGAGGAAATGACGCTCGGCGAGACCGAGCGGGTCGACGCCTTCCTCGCTCGCGCGAGAAATGAGGTGGTCGTCGAGGTTGGTGACGTTCTGCACGTAGAAGACCCGGTACCCCCACCGACGCAGCGCTCGCGCGACGACGTCGAAGAAGATCATGGTGCGGCCATGGCCCACGTGGGCCGGCGCGTACGGCGTGAGCCCGCAGACGTAGAGCCCGACGCGGGGAGGCGAGATCGGCTCGAAGACCCGGGCTTCGCGGGTCCGCGAATCGTAGACCGTGAACCGCCGCATCCCTAGATCCCCCGGAGCGCGCGGAGCACGTCCTCCGCGAGGTCCTGCGGGTCCTCGATCCCGCATGAGAGACGGACGAGGCCGCCCGTCACGCCATGCGCTTCGCGCTCCTTCCGCGGCACGCTGGCGTGGGTCATCGTCGCCGGATGGTCGACGAGCGACTCCACACCGCCCAGGCTCTCGGCGAGCGTGAAGACCGACAGGCCCTTGAGGAACCGAAGGGCCGCGCGCTGGCCGCCCTCGACCTCGACGCTCACCATCCCTCCGAACCCGCTCATCTGCCGCCGGGCGAGCGCGTGCTGCGGATGCGACGGAAGGCCCGGATACAGCACTCGACGGACGCGTCGGTGGCCCGACAGCGCTTGGGCGACCGCGAGCGCGCTCTCCCCATGGGCTCGCATGCGCACGCTGAGCGTGCGGATCCCACGGAGGACGAGGAAGCAGTCGAACGGGCTCGGGACCGCGCCGACCGAGTTCTGGAGCCAGGCGAACCGCTCCCCCACCTTCGGGTCCTTGAGGACGAGGGCGCCTCCGATGATATCGGAGTGTCCGCCCAGGTACTTCGTGGTGGAGTGCAGGACGATGTCGGCGCCGAGGCCGATCGGCTGCTGGAGCGCCGGCGTCGCGAAGGTGTTGTCCACCGACACGAGGGCATGCGCGGCGCGAGCGAGACGGACCGCGCCAGGGATGTCGACGAGCTTGAGCAACGGGTTGGTCGGCGTCTCGAGATAGACGAGGTCCGCCGGCTCGGAAAGGGCGGCGCGCAGGTTCGCGAGGTCGCTCATGTCGACATAGTCGACCTTGAGCCCGAACTGTCGGCGGTGGTGTTCGAACAGGCGCCAGGTCCCCCCGTAGACGTCGTCCACCGAGACGATGCGGCTCCCGCTCGGGAACGACTCGAGGAGCGTCGTGAGCGCGCCGAGGCCGGAGGAGAAGGCGAGCCCTCGGGCCCCTCCCTCCAAGCGCGCGATCGCCGACTCGAGAACGCTCCGGGTGGGGTTCCCGGACCGTCCGTACACGTATCCCTGGTTCCGGTTCGGGGCCGCTTGACGGAACGTGCTCGAAAGGTAGACCGGCGTGTTCACGGCACCGGTGAGCGGGTCGGGCGGCTGGCCGTCGTGGATCACCCTCGTGCTAAACCGCATGTTGTCTTCCTTCCTCGGAGAGATACCCGACCAGGTCGTGCCGGGTGAGGACACCGATGATGGCCCCGGTCGTCCGGTCCCGAACGACCAGCGTCCGCTCCTCGCGGAAGGCACGCAATACCTCGGCGACCGAGGCGTCCGCCGCGACCTCGGGAAGCGGCTTCGATGGGATCTGCCGGACCGAGCGGTCGAGGATGGTCCCGTCGTGGAGGCCCCTTCGCAGCAGGTCGTCCTCTTCGACGCGACCGACATTGTTCGTGCCGGAAATGATGGGAGCTTCGGCGATGCCGTACCGCTGGAGGAGCGCGAGGGCGTCGCGAACGACCATGGTCGGCTCCAGCGCGATGAGCGACGGCGTCCCGGCCTTGCGGGCCAAGAGAGCACGGGCGGTCCCGGTCTCGTCGAGGAACCCCTGCTCGCGCATCCAGTCGTCGGAGTAGACCTTCGTAAGGTACCGGTCCCCTGAATCCGGCAGGAGGACCACGACGGTGCTTCCTTCGGGGAGCGGCCGACCCGAGAGCCATCGGATAGCGCCGGCCACCGCCGAGCCGGACGACCCCCCTGCGAAGAGCCCCTCTTCCCGTGCCAGCCGACGGGCCATGAGGAACGACTCCCGGTCGTTCACTTCGACGAACTCGTCGAGGTACTGGAAATCGATCGACTTCGGGACCAGGTCCTCGCCGATCCCCTCCACCAGGTACGGCACGGCGTTCCCGACCTCGTGGGTCCGGAAGTAGGGGCCCAGGATGGAACCCGCCGGGTCGACCGCGACGATACGAACGGACGGACGATGCTCCTTGAAGTACCGACCGATGCCGCTCATCGTGCCTCCCGTCCCGACCGTCCCGATCACCGCCCCGAGGCCCTCGGGAACGGCCCGGTCGATCTCGGGCCCGGTCGTGCGGTAGTGCGCGTTCGGGTTCTCGGAGTTCTCGTACTGGTTCGGGTAGAACGATCCCGGCGTCTCGTGCGCGATCCGCCGGGCCACGGAGTAGAAGCTCATCGGATGGTCGGGAGGGATCCCCGACGGGGTCACGACGACCCGGGCCCCGTAGGCGCGAAGCATTCGGATCTTCTCCGAGCTCATCTTGTCGGGGATGACGATGACGATGCGGTACCCCCGCACCGCGGCGACCATCGCAAGGCCCACCCCCGTGTTGCCGCTCGTCGCTTCGACGATCGTGCCGCCGGGTTTGAGCCGTCCATCCCGCTCGGCCGCATCAATCATGGCGGCGCCGATCCGGTCCTTCACGGAACCGCCCGGGTTCAGGAACTCGAGCTTGGCGAGGACCTGATAGGGGAGGCCCTCGGCCACCCGCCGCAGCGGCACGACCGGGGTGTCCCCCACGAGGTCAAGGATACTCTCGGGTCGGAGGTTCCGCGACGCCACGGAGCCGCGGAGCGGCGCTCCCCCATTAACTCTTCCCGGCCCGGGCAGAAACCGCGGCGAGGGACGACAATGGCGCGCGGCCCCTTCCGGTCCTCGGAACCGCCGTGGGAGACCTCGGTCGAACGCCTTAAGGCGGAGCGCTCCCCCTCCCCGAAAGAAGGGGGCGCCCTGGGATGGTCGACGACCCAGCTCCGCACGAACGACCCCGCGGGCCCCGCGCCGCCGCGAAGTGGGGCCTCGGGGTCGTCGTGATGGCGATCGCCCTCAGCGCCATCACCGCAACCCTTCCCTTGGCTCAGGCGACAGCCCCCTTCGCGCCGTCGGCCCCGAGTGCCTCGTATCCTCCCCTCAACCTCTCCTTCGACCGCGCGTTCCTCTCGAACCTCTCGGCGCCCGACCTCGCGCCGGGCGCTTCTGGGACCCTGAGCTTCGAGGTCGCCGACCCGACCACCTTCGTTCCGGTGAGCGCGATCACGGTCGGTCTCGAGGTCTACGCGTTCAACGCGTTCCCAGGGAACGCGACCTCGTCGCTCGCGAGCTTGGGAGTGCCGGTCCTGGTCACCTCCACCACATCGAGCACGGTCGCGAACCTTTCCCTCGGATCCCTCTCGCCGGGGGACCGTGAGGCCGGTTCCGTCGGCGTTGCGACCGCGGCGAGCACGCCCACCGGCGCGTACGCGGTCCGGACGATGATCTCCTTTTCCGCGAAAGGGACGGAGTACCGCCTCGAGTCCCGAGGCTACTTCACCGAGAGCGCGTGGGAGGCCGCGACCGAGCTCCCGAACGGGAGCGTGAGCATCACCAACCGGAGCTTCGCCCTGCTCGGAGTGTCGGGGATCACGCCCGAGACGGCGATCGAGGTCTCTTCTTCCAGCTGGGACTGGGCGCTCGTCGGGATCCTCGGCGCCTCGCTCGTCCTCGTGGGCGCCGGCGCGTTCGTCTACTTCCGACGGGAGTCGAAGTCGAGCTCCGGGGCTCGGTAGGGGCTCATCCCGACCCACGCGCCGAGCGCCTTCGGGAGGAGGCGGACGAGGCCGGGGGACTCCCGGAGCACCTCGCGCACCACGTGGGTGGGGAAGTCGATGTCCCCGAACGCCACGATCGTCGCCTCCGTCCGCGTCTCTTGCAGCGCACGAACGACCCGATCGAGCTCGTCGTCCGTGAGGCGCGTGAAGAGGCGACGGAGGTAGAGCGCCCGACGGAACTCCTCCCCGAGCTCGGCCCGCCATTCGCGGTCGTACTCGGCGAGCGCCGCCTCCGAAGCGACCCCTCCGTCCGCGAGCGCCCGCGCCGCGACCTCCGCCGCGACCTCCGCGCAGCGCATGCCGGTGAAGATCCCCCCTCCCGAGAGCGGTTTCACCTGGGCCGCGGCGTCTCCGACCAGGAGGACGCCGCGCGCGTGGGTTCGAGGCAGCGCCCCGATCGGGATCCCCGACACGACGTACGCGACCGGAGGATCGAGCCGGCCGCCGAACCGACGCTCGAGATGACGGGTCAGCTCATCGAAGTACGCCCGGGCGGAGGTCCCGTCAGCATTGGCGGCGATGCCGACCCGGGCGCCTCCGGAACCGTCCGGGATCCACCAGCCGAACAGGCCGGGGGCGAACCTCCGACCGAGGTAGACCTCCACGATGTCCGGGTCGCCCGGACTTTCGGAAAGCTCGGCCTCGAAGGCAGGAAGGAGCTCGACAGGCCGTCGCAATCGGAACGCCCGCGCGACGGCGCTCGAAACGCCATCGGCTCCGATGACGAGGCGAGACGCCAATTCCTCCTTCGCGCCATCGGGACCGGTGAGGTGGATCGTGAACCGTCCTTGGGGGCCCGCCTCGACGGAATCGAACCGGGTCGCCGTCCGGATCTCGGCCCCCGCGGCAGCCGCTCGGTCCGCGAGGTAGACGTCGAGCCCCGCCCGGTCGATGACGAACGCGCGGGGAGCCTTCGCTCGGAACGTGATCGACGTGAGCGATGGCCCGAAGACGCTCGCTCCCCGGACCGAGGTCCGGACGAACGAACTCGAGCCGGCGAGGTCGATTACCCGCTGGGAGACGAGGCCGGCGCACTGTACGGGGTAGCCGACGCGCGGGTGCTCCTCCACGACGCGCACCGAAAGGCCGGCCGTGGCGAGGCGGGCCGCGGCGGTCGAGCCCGCGGGGCCGGCTCCCACCACGAGGACATCGACCGCGTCCACGTCCCGGCCAATCGGCAGGGCCTATTAACGGCGGGACCGCTCCGCTAGTCCGTGCGCCAAGGGGTCGGGACCAGGTCCGTCCGCTGTCGAGGGAGCACCGCAGAATCCTCGATCGTCGTCGTCACGCCGGCGCGGTAGGCGAGCTGCCCGGTCCACGCGATCATCGCCCCGTTGTCCACGCAGAGCGACTTCGGCGGCGCGAACATCGTTCCGCCTCGGCTCTCGACCATCGTGCGGACCATCTCCCGGAGGCGCCCGTTGCACGCGACCCCTCCCCCGAGCACCACCGCACTGCGGCCGCGGTGCGCGAGGGCGCGTTCGGTCACCTCGGTGAGCATCGAGTACGCGGTCACCTCGACCGAGTAGGCGAGGTCGGGGCGCTTCGCCCCCTTCTTGTGGAGCGCGAGAGTCGCCGTCAGGAGGCCCGAGAAGGCGAGGTCCATGCCGTGGACGGTGTAGGGCAACGGGAGGAGCTCCTCGCCGAGGCGCGCCTCCGCCTCGATCGCCGGGCCGCCCGGAAAGTTTCCGCCGAGACCGATCCAGAGCTTGTCGAGGAAGTTCCCGACACCGATATCGAGCGTCTCGCCGAGGACCCGGTAGCGCCCTCGCGCGTAGGCGATCACCTGGGTGTTCCCTCCGCTCGCGTACAGAAGGAGGGGATCCGGAAGCCCGCTCAACACGCGGGCGATCTCCACGTGGGCGACGCAGTGATTGACCGGGACGAGGGGACGGTTCCACGCGAGCGAGAGCATCCGTGCCACGGTCGCGCCGGCCCGAAGGCAGGGCCCGAGGCCCGGGCCCTGAGAGAACGCCACGGCCTCGACCTCGCTCGGACGGACGTGCGCAGCCTCGAGAGCCTTCCCGACGAGGGACGGGAGCACCTCGACGTGATGGTTCGCCGCCTCGCGGGGATGGATCCCGCCGGTCGGGGGTAGGTAGGTGTCGGACGCGAGGCCGAGGACCTCGGCCCGTTCTCCCACGATACCCACCGAGGCGGTGTGGGCCGTCGACTCGATGCCGAGAAGGACCATCGGCCATCCACCGGGGGGGCGGTTATAACTCCCCCCGGGCGGCGAGAGGAAAGGGTCTCACTCTTCGGTCGACTCGATGCGGAACCGCACTCGGGAGCCGTGGAGGGCTTCCTGGATCCGGTCCGCGAAGGCGAGGGACTCGGCCACGCTCACCGGCCGTCCCCAGTCGTACTGGAAGTCGTACCCCTCGAGCTCGGGTCGAAACCCGAGATCCTCGAGGATCGACGCCACTTCCGAGTAGGGTGCGCCCTCGCTGTCGAGCTGGAGAAGGAGGAACGTCTTGGTCATCTTGTCGGGCTCCCGGCACGACCCGACCGGCCCTATCCCACGTGGCCTTAAAGTCGAGCGGTCGAAAGGATGTGACCTGCTCGACCGAGCTCGGTCGCTCCCGACCGTCACTCCTCCGTCTCCGCGGGGACGGCTGAGCGGGCATGGGCCGTCACGCGGACGGCCACACCGCGTCGGAGCCGGCTCATCTCGTTCGGCGCGAGGACGAGGCGACCGACGGCGAGGAAGGCATCGGCTTCGTCCACGAGGAGCGCGGTGGCACCGGGGACGAGCGCCGGGTCGGCGCCCACGACGAACGACGAGAAGAGGCTCCGCCCCTCTCGGACGAACGGGACCGCGTCGGACTGGACCACGACCCGTTCGCGGCCCAGGGGAAGTCGGTCGTGAAGCCGGGCGGCGCCCCGGAACGTCGGTCGGGGGATCCCGTCGGTCCCCACGACGAACTCTGGGTGCCCTTCCCGGACCATCGCCCGGAGGCGGCCCGTGCGCCGCGACCGTTCCGCCCGGAGACCGTCCGCTAGGTCCTCGGCGGCCGCGAAGCCGTACCGCCACTCGAGGAGGCGAACGACCTGCCGACCGTCCCACTCCCCGGTCCAGTCCCGGTCGAAGTCGACCTCGGGGGTTCCGGCGTCCGAAGTCGCTAGGGCCTCTCGGACGGTCCGAGCGAACTCGGCCGGCGACCGGGACCGAGGCCGAGAAGTGAACTCCTCGATCCCGAGGTACGGACCCACGGGGTAGAGGTCGGTGAGCTCCACCGGTACGGGCCCGAGCGGCGTGGCGCTCTCCCATTCCAAGGCACGACCGGACCGGTCGATGGAGGGCAGGCGGTAAAGGAACTCGGGGCGGAGCGGAAATCGGGGGACGCGGCGCGCCGCGGTCTTCCCGACGCGATACGACTCGACCGCGTGCCGGAACCGGACGGCGACGGGTCGAAACGAGCTCGTCCCGGTCACTTCCCGGAACGCGCGCCGGGATTCGGGCTCGGCCGGGAGGAAGACCTCGGAGTGGGCCATCGCCTCGTGGAGCCCCGCCCGTAGAGCGGGATGGGCACCGGCCCGACGCTCCGCGAGCTCCCAAAGAGTGCCGTCCCGGATCGCTTGCCGGACGCGCCCGACCTCTTCCACGGAGACGAGGAGATTGTGGAATGCCATGGCCCGTTCTCGCTCGGCCGGGGGAAAAGCCGCGACCTCGGTCAGCGGGTGCTCGGCGCAGAGGAAGCAGCGGCAGACGTCCTCGCGTACATCGTCGAGTGCCACGGTCCCGTCAGGAAACATGAGGCTCCCCCGGCGAGCGAACTTGTGGTACGCGGAGGAGTCGAACAGATCGACCCCAAAGAGCGCGGCGAGGGCGAACGTCATCGGGTGGCCGGTCCCGAACAGGTGGACCGCGCACGTGGGCGAGAGCGTCGGGCGGGTCGCGGCGAGGACCCGTGCGAGCTCGGGGAATCGATATTGCTCCATCAGCGGCACCACTCCGCCGACCGCGAGGACGTCCGCGACCTCGCTCGCCACGGCCGCCGATTCGGCCCGCAGGTCCGCGTACGAACCTCCCTGCACCGGGACGGCGAGCAGGCCCGGCCGACCCGCGCGGGCCGCTCGAGCCCGCTCGATCGTGGCCCGGAGCGCGGCCTCGGTCTCCGGTCGACCGTCCTCCGGCTCGGTGAACACGTCGAGGACGGTCGCGATGTCGCTGCCGATCGTGTTCTGGAAGGCGATGATCTCCTCGGGAGCGACCTCGACCGAGCCGTACGCGTGCTGCTGGAATGCCCCCGAATCGGTCATCACGGGACCGTCGAACCGGATCAGGTGATGGATCCCGTGTTCCTCGGCCACGGAGCGCAAGGGAGGCGTTCTCCAGGTGATGTACGACGAGGTGATCACCGCGCGGACCCCGAGACGGCTTCGCATCTCCTCCGGAGCGACCGGCTGGCGCGCCGGGTCCGGGTGGACGACCGGGAGCAGCGCCGGTGTCTCGATGGGGCCGTGAGGGGTCGTGAATCGCCCCAGGCGGGCGAGGCCGTCCCGTTCCAGGAGCTCGAAGTCCATCATCCCCTTCACCGGTTCCGACCGTTAAGATTGGCGCGACGATGCGGGAGTGGGCCCGAGTCGTAGGAGGCGCGGATCCGTTGCAGGAGGTCCACGAGCGCGGGAAGCGTGAGCTTGCCCGTGTTCGTGTTCTGCGGGCTGGGATGGTACGACCCCCAGAGGATGGGACGGCCCGGACCCAGGGGAAGGCAGGCTCCGTGAGAGAACGCCATCGTCGGTCGCTCGCCGCCGTAGATACGGGGCACCACGTCGCGAACAGCATCCCATGCGAACCCACCGAGCGCGAGGATCGCCCGCGTCTCGGAGAGGAGGCAAAGCTCCCGTTCGAGGAACGGAGCGCATGCCCCGCGCTCCTCGGGCGTGGGCCGGTTGTCCGGAGGCGCGCACCGGAGAGCCGCGGTCAGGTAGAGGTCGGAGTAGCGCAGGCCGTCGTTGCGTCGAAGGGAGGTCGGTTGGTTCGCGAACCCGGATTCGTAGAACGCCCGGACCAGGAACGCCGCTGAGCGGTCGCCGGTGAACACCCGGCCAGTGCGGTTCGAGCCGTGGGCCGCGGGAGCGAGGCCCACGGCCACGAGGCGTGCGTTCGGGTCCCCGAACCCGGGAACGGGGCGACCCCAGTACTCTTCATGGCGGAACTCCCGCTTTCGCTCGCGTGCGACGCGCTCGCGGTACCGGACGAGCCGCGGGCATCGAGCGCACGCTACGACCTCGCGACGCACGGCCTCGAGCGAGTCGGCCACGACCAGGGGGGAGAGCGTCCGCCTCTTGGGCCTTCCCCCGACCCCGTACGGTCCGCCCCGGTAGTCACCGAAGGTGACCTACCCCTATAGAAGGGGGGACCGTTCCCGAAACCAATGGCAGAAACGCGTGTTCCCCGGGAGGGCAAGGTTCGACTCGGGGCCCTCGAGGGCGACCTTCGGGTCGGCCGAGATTCCGAGATCGATGTCGACGGCCGGCTCTCGGTCGGCGGGGCCGCTCGGTTCGACGGCAACGCCGAGGTCCGAGGGGACATGGAGTGCCGGTCGTTCCGTTCGGAGGACGGCACGGTTCGTGTCCATGGAGCCCTCAACGTCCACGAAGACCTCGATGCCCACGATGGCGTGGTCGAGGTGACGGGAGCGTTCTCGGCCCGGAACGTGGACGCCGATCGCGGGTTGTTCGTCGGAGGTCCGGCGACGGCCGAACGATTCGAGGTAGGGGGGAGGCTCGAGGGAGAGCAGACCCTCACGGCGAAGAAGGTCTCGGTCGGCGGCCGGTTCCGGCTGGGAGGGAAGCTCACGGCCGAGTCCGTCGAAGCGGGCGGTTCCGTGGAGGTCCACGAGGTAGCGATTGATTCGCTCGAGGTAGGCGGCCAGATCCGCCTTGCCGGAGGGGTCGTGCGCCGCTCCATCGAGGTGGGGGGGCGGTTCCTCTCCGAGGGCCCGCTCGAGTTCGGCGCCCTCGAGGTCGGGGGCGTGGCACAATTCCGCGACTCCGCGAAGGGCGGACGGATTGAAGCGGGAGGGATGATGCGGGCGGACCGGGACCTTTCCTTCGAGGACCTCGAGATCGGCGGTTTGGGCGCGATCGAGGGGAACGGAAAGGGCCGGAACGTCGAGGTCGGTGGCAAGTTCTCGGTGCACGGATCGCTCGAGCTCTCCGGGAAGCTCGAGGTCGGTGGCCAGATCCAGATCGGCGAAGCGGTGACCGGCGAGGTGCTCGAGGTCGGCGGACGGATCGAGGCGCGCCGGGCGGTCTTTCGAGGTGACGCGGAGGTCGGGGGCTCGGTGGCCACGCGCGAGGGGCTCAAGGCCGCGCGGGTGCTCCTTCGGCGGAAGTCGCGAGCGGTGGGTCCGCTCGTGGGCGGGGTCGTGACGCTCGAATCGAAGTCGCGGGCGGAGGAAATCTACGCGGAGACGGTGGAGCTGGGGGAGGACGTGGAGGTCCGCCAGGTCTTCGCCCACCGGGTGATCCTCTCGGAGGGCACCAAGGTCGACCGGGTCGTCTACACCGACTCGGTCACGGTCCCCGAGGGCGCCCGGGTGCGCTCTCCGCCCGAAAAGGTCGCGACCCTTCCCGCCTTCCCCTTGTGACGGTGAGGACGTCGGCATGCTGAACGGGAGCTTCGGGTCCCCACGGCGGCGCGAGGTGAGCGACCTCTATGCCACCGTGCTCGAGGTCGTCAAGCGGTATCACGGCGCGGCCCGGATCACGCGGGTCTCCTACGGCGCCGGGATGCCGGTCGATCGTCTCCGGACCCTCGTCGACCGCCTCCAGTCGCTCGGTCTCCTCGCGTCGGAGGAGGTCGACGGCCGAGCGGCCTATGCCATCACGGCCCGAGGGCAGGAGTTCCTCGACACCTACTGGAAGATGCGAGGGTACATCGAGGTCTTCGAGCAGGCTCCCGAGCCCGGCGAGCGCGGGACCCGCCGTCGGTCCCGGCGAGAACCCCCTTCGGCTCAACCGTAACGGGGAACTCTCGGGTCGACCCGCACCGACCAGGCGTCGATCCCGCCGGAGAGGTTCGCTACGCAAGAGAACCCGTTCTCCCGGAGGAAGCCGGCGACCATCAGGGAGCGCGATCCCATGTGGCAATAGACGACCACTTCGCGGTCCTTCGGGATCTCCTCGAGGCGCTCGGGCACCTCGTCCATCGGGATATGGATCGAAGGTTCGATCGCGGCGCGACGGCGCTCGGAATCCCAGCGGACGTCGAGGAGCACGATCGACTCGGGGTCCTCCTTGAGACGTCGAGCGACGGTCGGGGGGTCGACTTCGGGAAGCATTAGGGCCCCGCGAGAACTCTGGGTTCTTAGACCTTTCTATCGGCCGGGGACGATCTCGACGATCGCGCGAGAGACGGGCCGAGGGATCGCCGAGGACCGTCCCGAATTCTCAACGCGCGGACCCTCTGGTAATGGCGCTGGACCCTCGTACGGTTCCCGCAGCCGCTGGCCGAGCACCATCGTTGCTGGGGTCGACGAGCGAGGAGGAAGTGGACACAGCCGGGTCCGTCGCACCGACGCACCTTCAGGGGTCCCCGGTCGCTCACGAGCTCGAGCACCGAACGCGCGGCGGCCGCCATCGCGCTCGCGCCAGCGGATCCGCTCGGGTCGGTTCGCTCGTTCACGACCCAGTGTCCCCTCTCCCACGCGAGCGCCGTTCGTACGGGAGGCTGATGGAGCGCGGAATTCAGTGCGGCGAGGGCCTCGTGCGGGGGCGTGGTCCCGTCCACCATGGCGTCCAGGAGCTCGCGCAGGCGGGCACGGAAGCGTCGAAGCGATGCAAGCTCCCTCGGACTCCATCGGCGCTCCGCACCGGGGAGCTTTCTCCGCATCCATCGGCGAACCTCCTCGACCGAGCCGAGAGCATCCTCGGCCCGGCACGCTGGGCAGGCCACCGTGTTCGCGAGGTCGAGGGAGAATGCGGGACGCTCGGTTCTCGCGGTGGTTGGTCTCTCCATGGCGCTCTCCCGCGTCGCTCCCCCACCCACGAAAGCGTAAATAAGCTAATGGAAATCAGCGCATTGAGGCATTAGAATGGCCAAGGTCACGGACCCGGTGTGCCGCATGGCGATCGAGTCCCGCACCGCCGCGACGCACGGAACGTACGGTGGCGAGACCGTCTACTTCTGCTCGGTGGGCTGTCAGAAGACCTACGAGAGGACCCACATTCGTTCCGCCTAGAGGCCGTGGGACTTCGGAGCCCTCCCCACCGTCGGAGCGTTCGGGAGATCGATGGCGACCGACCCGGTCTGCGGGATGTTCGTGGACGAGGCCTCCGCGGAGCTCCGGCTCGTCCGGGACAACCGAACCTACTGCTTCTGTTCCTCCCAGTGCCTCGAGGAGTTCGCTCAGCCGGAACGCGCGCTTCGCTCCCTGAGGCGGCGGCTGGCGGTGGCGTGGCCCCTGTCCGTCGTGATCCTGGCGCTCACCTACTTCGTATCGGTTCCCGAGGGGGCCTGGGCGATGCTCGCCCTCGCCACGGTCGTGGAGTTCTATCCCGGGTTCCCGTTCTTCGTCGGCTTCCGCGACGCGGTGCGGAGCCGGACCTGGAACATGGACGTCCTGATCGCGGTCGGAACGACCGCAGCCTATGGGTACAGTCTTGCCGTTCTCGTGATGCCCGGTCGTCTCCCCTCGGCGCTCTACTTCGACGCGTCGGCCCTGATCGTGACCCTCATCCTCACGGGAAACTACCTCGAGCACCTCACCCGAGAGCGCGCTCGGGGAACGCTCCGAAGCCTGAGCGCTCTCCTTCCGCGGACGGCTACGGTCCTCCGTGAGGCGCGAGAAGTGGAGGTGCCGGTCTCGGAGGTCCGGCCCGGCGATCGCTGGCGGGTCCTCCCGGGGGGACGGTTCCCCACCGATGGAACGGTGGTGGAAGGACGCTCCTCTACCAGCGAGGCGCTCCTGACCGGCGAAAGCCTGCCGGTGGAGAAGGGTCCAGGGGACACGGTTCTCGCCGGGGGCACGAACGGCGAAGGACCTCTTGTCGTGGTCGCCACGAACGTCGGGTCGGATACGACGATCGCCCAGATCGGTGAGCTGGTGACGGAGGCCGAAACGAGTCGGGTCCCGCTCCAGCAGCTCGCCGACCGGATCGCCGCACGGTTCGTCCCCGTGGTTCTTGGGTTGGCGGTCTGTGCCGCGATGGCGTGGTTCCTCGTCGGGGCGGGGTTCACGATCGCGCTCCTCGCATTCGTCTCCGTGGCGATCACGGCGTGCCCGTGCGCGTTCGGGATTGCGACGCCGGCCGCGATCGTGGTCGGTACCGGGCGCGCCGCCGAGCAGGGGATCCTCTTCAAGGGCCGAGATTCGCTCGAACGGGCGAGCCGCGTCGATACGGTGATCACGGACAAGACGGGCACGATCACCCGCGGGGCGCCCGTGCTCACCGACCTCCTTCCCGCCCCGGAGACCTCCGCCACCGACCTGCTCGAGATCTGCTCGGCCGTCGAGGCCGGTTCGGCCCATCCCTTCGCTCGGGCGGTCCAAGAGGCGGCGCAGGAGCGAGGGATCCGCACTCCACCGGCGGAGGCTCTTCGCACCGATCCCGAACGGGGTATCGAGGGCCAGGTCGCCGGCGCACGGGTCGAGGTCCTGAACCCTCAGGCGACCCGCCGAGCCGGGATCGACCTCGCCCAGCTGCGACCCGACGTGGACCGACTGGCCCGGGAAGGGAAGACATGGTCGTCCGTCGTTCGCGCGGGACACCTCGTCGGGCTGATCGGCTTCTCGGACGAAATCGCGCCCGGCGTGGCCGAGGCGGTGCGGGCTCTCCAGGACGACGGCATCTCGGTCGTGATGGCCACCGGAGACCACGAGGCGGCCGCCCGTGCGGTGGGCCGGGCGGTAGGGATCGAGGAGGTCCACGCCGGGCTCTCCCCCAGCGGGAAGATCGACCTCATTCGGGAACTTCACGCCCGCGGGAGAACGGTCGCGTTCGTCGGCGACGGCATCAACGACGCGCCGGCGCTGGCCGCCGCGGACCTGGGGATCGCGATCGGGTCCGGAACCGAGGTCGCGCGGGAGGCCGGAGGGGTCATCCTGATCCGGTCGAACTTTTCCGATGTGGCGACCGCCCTGCGAATTGGGCGGCGGACTGTGCGCAAGGTGCGGGGGAACCTTCGGTGGGCGGTCGGGTACAACGCGGTCCTCCTGCCCGTGGCGATGGGTCTCCTTGTCCCCCTGTTCGGCCTCGGAGTCTTTTCCGTGCTCCCGATCACGGGGGCGGTCGCGATGGGTCTCTCCTCGACGACCGTTTTGTTGAACTCGCTCTCGCTGGAACGGGGAACCGTCCACGGAACGTCCCAAGGATTCCGGCGTGCGATACCGTTGCATTGAGGCGGTACCCTTTTAGGGCCGCTTCCTACGGCTCGCCGTTCCCGGAGTTCCATGACACCGAGCCTCGAAGCGGTCGCGCTCACGAAGCGGTTCGGCTCGTTCACCGCCGTCGATCGCTTGGACCTGAAGTTGGAGGGCACGAAGTGCGTCGGCTTCCTCGGACCGAACGGCGCCGGGAAGACGACCACGCTCAAGATGTTCACCGACCTCATCTTCCCGAACGAGGGCGAGGCGTTCATCAACGGCATCTCGGTCCAGAAGGACCGCAAGCGAGCCCTTTCCGTGTGCGGTGACCTGATCGAGTCCCCCGAGATCTATCCGGCGCTCAGCCCCCGAGAAGCCTTCGAGATGAGCGGGGCGCTCCGGGGGATGCGGCCCGAGGAGATCAGTTCCCGGACCGCGACGGTCCTCGAAGAGGTCCGAATGACCGAATGGGCCGACCAGAAGTTCGGCCGCATGTCGAAAGGGATGAAGCAGAGGATCAACGTCGCGGCCGCGCTCCTGTCCGACCCCGAGGTCGTGATCCTCGACGAGCCGAGCACCGGCCTCGACCCCCGGGGGATGGCGGAGGTACGCACCATCGTTCGCGGCCTCAAGAAAGAGGACCGCCTGGTGTTCATGAGCAGCCACATCCTGAGCGAGGTCGTCGATGTGTGCGACGAGGTCGCCCTCATCAACCACGGTAAGCTCCTGTTCTACGACTCGCTCGCGAACGTCTCCTCTCGCCTCAACTCGAACGCCATTTCGGTCGAGCTCGCGTTCGTCGCGCCGGTGGCCGACCAGACCCTCTCCTCGCAGGTCGGCGCGATTCCGGGCGTGACGAGCGTCTCGGCCGTGGACCCGCGGCACGCGCGCATCATGATCCAGGGCGGACCGGAAGCGCAAGCGCAGGTTCTGGAGCGGTTGGTCGCCCTTCGTCTGGGGTTGGTGGGATTCGAGCCGTCCCAGAGCGCTCTCGAGGAAGTCTACCTACAAGAGATCTCCAAGGGGGACTGAAGATGACCGCGACGGCGAACGTGGGAGACCATCCATCCTCCGCGACCATCGGTTCGGTTCCGGTGACTTGGCGGCAGTCGCTCCTCTTGTCCCGGTACCAGTTCCGCGACTACCTCCGCTCGCGCCGGTTCATCCTGATGATGGTGATCGTCGCCGCGATCGGGGCGATCCTGTCGTTCATCCTCGCCTACTACCACGGCTCGGACGTCGTCTCAGGGCTCACCTCCAGCGCCGACTCGTTCTACGGGTCGCTCTGGGGCAACGGCGTCTACGTGGTGATCATCTTCGCCGGCATCATCTTCGGCGGCGACGCGATCGCGGGCGAGTTCCAGAACAAGACCGGCTACTTCCTGATGGGGCTCCCGATCCGACGCGCGACCGTGTACGTCGGGAAGTTCCTCGCCGCCCTCGCCGCGTCGATCGTGGCGATGGTCTTCTACCTCGTGATCCTCGTGGCGAACGGCGTCGTCTACCTCGGTACCGGATTCTTCCCGTTCGCCCTCGTGGAATCGTTCGTGATCGCGCTCCTGTACCTGCTCGCCCTGCTCGGGGCCGTCTTCCTCTTCAGCTCGATGTTCAAGAACTCGCTCTACGCCGTTCTGGTCGTTGCCATCCTCTTCCTGTTCGGGTTCACGATCCTCCAGGAATTGGTCGTCGCCCTGATCAAGGTCGAGCCTTGGTTCATCATCGACTACGCCCGTGTCGTCATCGCCTATCCGTTCGACTCGACCCTGCCTGCACACGTCGCGACCGTCACCACGACGGGACCGCGAGGGCAATCGGTCACCTCGACGGCCTACAACCCCACGTACCCTGAGGGGCTCCTCATCATGGCCGGGTACTTCATCCTGACCGCGATCGCCGGTCTCTTCCTCTTCGAGCGAGAGGAGTTCAACTGAACGCCGACCGCGCGGCCCGTCGGCTCACGCGCGGTTCGCTTGCGAAGGAAACCGTGGCGTGACGTAGAACGCGAGCCGCGCGCCCGCCGGCACTGCCGGCGCCACGGGGATCCCCCGGACGACGAGCGGGCTCGCGCGGGCGGCCCGCACCGCCCCTCCGAGGACCGGCGTTCCAAAGCCTTATGGGTCGAATCTTGGTCGAGCGGACGGACGATGGCCGACCAGGACCTGACGGACGAGCTCTCCGGGCAGGGGTACCAGCTCGTGGGCCGGCACAGCGCGGTCAAGCTCTGCTACTGGTCGCGCGAATCCCTCGTGCGAGGTCGGGACTGCTACAAGGGACGCTTCTACGGGATCGAGAGCCACCGTTGTCTCCAGATGTCCCCCGCCATCGACTCGTGCAACCTGCACTGCCGGTTCTGCTGGAGGAACCAGGGGTGGGAGAACGACGAGACGATGCCCGAGTTCGACGACCCCGAAGGGCTCCTCGACCGGTCCGTAGAGGCCCAGCGGCGGATCCTCTCGGGGTTCAAGGGCGACCCCGCCGTCCCCGTCGAGCGCTGGACGGAGTCCCAGACCCCGAAGCACATCGCGATCTCGTTGACGGGGGAGCCGACGCTCTATCCCAAGATGAACCGGTTCCTGGAGCTCTGCCACGAGCGAGGGATCACTACGTTCCTGGTCACGAACGGCACGAACCCGGACGCCCTTCGGGCCCTCGACCCACTGCCGACGCAGCTCTACGTCTCGGTGACGGCGCCGAACGCCGAGGTGTTCCGCCGCCTCACGCTCCCGGCGCAGGACGATGCGTGGGACCGTCTTCTGGAATCGCTCGCGATCGTTCGGGACCTTCCCACGCGGCGGGTCGTGCGCCACACCCTCGTGCGGGGCTGGAACCTAGGGTGGGTCGACTCGTACGCCGAGCTCGACCTCGTCGCTCGCCCGGACTTCATCGAGCCGAAAGGGTACGTCTTCATGGGAAAGTCCCGCCACCGCCTCGGGCGGGACCAGGAGCCGACGCACGAAGAGGTCGCAGCGTTCTCCGAACGGTTGGCCGGGAGGACCGGCTACCTCGCCCTCGACGAATCGCCCGAGTCGAAGGTCGTCCTCTTGGGCCGAACGTCCGAGGGTCGGTTCTTGCCCGGCCGCAACCTTCGGTCCGAACCCCTCCCCGTGGTGCCGAACCGTGTCGGGGGGTAAACCTCCCCCGGGGACTTAGATGAGACGCCAGTTCAGGATCTCAACGAAAACCGCGGACGCGACGCCCATCCCCATGACGAGGTAGGGGTTGAGCTTGAGCGCCCTCGTCTCCTCCATGTCGTAGTACTGGATGAGACCCGCGGCGCTCGAGAAGCCGCGCTGCTTCTTTTCCGGCATGTCGCCCCGGCAAGCGTGGTGACGCTATATAACCGCTCGCGGCGCGTTTACCGGAGGAGAGAGAACCGCTCCCCTTCCAGCACGGCGTCCTCGACCGCATCCTGAAATCGTCCCACGAGTCCGGAGCCGAGACTGGCCGCGCTGCCATTGAGCAGCCGGTCGAGGAACGGCCGGGGCGGTGTGCATCGCACGGCCTTCCGGGACGGGACGCCCGTGAGGGCGGCGAGCTCCTCGAGTGCGGCTTCCCGGTCGGCCAGCCCATCGATCAGACCGAGTTCCAGCGCCTGGGCCCCGGTCCAGAACTCCCCGGTCGCGAGCGGCAGGATCTCCGAGACCGGGCGCTTCCTCTCGCGAGCGACCAGCTGAACGAAGACGTCGTACCCTTGCTGAGCGATCGCTTGCAACTTGGCTCGCTCGACCTCGGTGAGCGGCCGGTACCCTTGGTACGCGTCCTTGTGGACCCCCGCGTGCAGGAGCTCGACGGAGACTCCCAACCGGCGCAAGAGGTCGCGCACGGCGAAGTGGGCCGAGATGACGCCGATCGAACCGACGTCGGACTCCGGGTACGCGAAGACCTTTCGGGCTCCGAGCGCGGCCATGTAGGCGCCCGAGGCGCCGATGGATCCGATCGACGCGTAGACAGGCTTCACCTGGTCGAGCCGTTTCACGGCGAGGTAGAAGTCCATCGAAGCCACCGCCTCGCCTCCGCCGCTCGAAAGGTCGAGGAGAACTCCCTTCACCCGGCGCTTGAACCGAAGGGCCTTCAGAAGTCGAAGATACGGCTCGATGCTGCGTTCGCGGATGGTCCCCCGGAACGGGACCTGGGCGAGGATCTCGCGCATAGCTTTCCCGCAGCGAGCCGGGGACCACTAATAAAGAACCGTCGGCCGCTCCGGTAATCGAACCGAGCGTTCATGTAGCCCCCGCCCCACGAAGGGTTGTGCGGATCCTCATCCGACCGCGCCTGCCGGTTCTCGCTCTGATCTTGCTCGCCCCCGCGATCCCGGAGCTTCTCACAGGGTCGACCTCCGTCACGCAGATCGTCACCAACCCGGTGGGATTCGCGATCGGCTTCCCCCTCGACATCGCGCTCTATGGGGCGGGGGCGCTCCTCATCCGGGAGTTCGCCGCGGCCTACCGAAAGGGATGGGCCTCGATCCTGCTCCTCGGAGCGGCCTACGGCATCGCGGAGGAAGGGTTCGAGGTCCACACCTTCTTCGAGCCTTCCGGTTCCCCGGTCGGGGCCCTCGGCTCGTACGGCCATCTCTATGGCGTCAACTGGCTCTGGGCGCTCGCCCTCACCGTCTTCCACGCCACGTACTCGATCGCGTTGCCGATCCTCCTCACACGGCTCTGGTTCCCCGAAGTGGCGGAGGCCCGCTGGCTCGACCCAGGAGCGATCGCCGCCCTCGCCGGCCTCTTCGGGGCCGAGGTCGTCGGATTCGGTGGGTTCGTGGTCGGTCACGGTCCCTCGCTCGGGGCCTTGCTGTTCTTCGTGGCCCTGGTCGCCCTCTTGGTCGGGCTCGCGGTCCGCGCGCCTCGGGACCTCCTCTCCCCCCGACCCGGACCTCGGAGGATCGGGCGCATGTCGCTCGTTCTCCTGGGAACCGTCGAGTTCGCGGTGTACTTCCTCCTCCTCGTCCTCGCTCCGACGCGGGCCGTCCCCGCGGTCGTCGCCGGCCTCGTGTTCGTGGCGGCCAACGCGGGAGTCCTCCTGGTCCTCTTGGCTCGGGTGGGCACCGAGGATATCGAACGGTCCGAGTTCCTCTTCGCGGAGGGAATGCTCATCGCCCTGTTCGTTTGGGACGTGCTCCTCGAGTTCATCCTCGTTCCAGGGATCCTCGTCGTCACAGCGATCTTCATCTACCTCCTCTACCGGCTCGACCGAACCCTGAAGAGGAGGAGCCGTCCGACCCGAGTTCCTTCGGGGGCCGACTCCCCTCTCGCTTCCGGATCGCGCCCGTCGGACCGATCCTAGAGTTGGGATCGTCGCCGCCGCGCCTCTCCTTCGGTCGATCGAGCGGGGGACGGAAGCCCGAGCTGTCTTCGATCCCGCGGGATCGATTCGTGCGGTTCTCTTCGGCCGAGGGCTTGCTCTACCGCGGTCCACAGGGAGAGGGCGTTCATCGAAGGGAGGAACCGATCCCCCATCCATCCCCCGAACGCACGTCGAGCGCTCACGCTCGGTGACCTCCGACGGAGAAGCTCCTCTTCGGGTCGCAACGGATTTCCCGTGAGGGGGATTCGGCCGGAGGTGCCGAATTCCTTCCCGCCCGTGGACCTGCGGACCGTTCCTTCCACGTTCGACGAGGTGGTCGATTGGCTGGACCGGTGGAGCTACGGCCTCGTCCTCCTCGAGGAGTACTCCCTTACAGAAATCCGAGCGGCCGTGGCCGCGACGGGCGCGGCCATCCGCGATCACCGGGTCACGGCCGAGGCCGAGTTCGACACGCTGCGGTCCGGGGACGAGGCGGCCGCGCGCGGGGTATCGGCTTTGGTCCACGATCACGAATGGTTCGAGGTCTCGGTCTCTCAGTTCCGCTGGTTCTTGCAGGTGGTCGAGCAGGACGATCATGGAGGACATCGACAAGCGCTCGGGCAGTACGGTCGCGTGCTCGCCGAAGCGCTCCGATGGCATCGATCCGAGGAGCAGGAACTCGAAGTTCGGCACGCCCCCGGGGGAAGGGCCCGCCCCGAGGCTTCGAGAAACCCTAATTAGGCCGTCCGGGGAAGCACGGAAGGGGACCGATGGCCGCTCGCGGAACCGAGGCCGTCTGGGTCGAGAAGTACCGGCCCAGCTCCCTCAAGGAGATGGTCGGGCAGGAGACGATCATCCCGCTGTTGCGGTCGTACGCCGAAAAGCGGTCGATGCCCCACCTCCTGTTCGCGGGTCCGCCGGGGAGCGGCAAGACGACGGCCGCGCTCGCGCTGGCCCGAGACCTGTTCGGGCCCGACTGGCGCGCCTCCTTCATGGAGCTGAACGCGAGCGATGAGCGTGGGATCGACACGGTCCGCACCACGATCAAGCAGTACGCCCGGACCTCTCCGCTCGGGGACGTCGGCTTCAAGATCCTGTTCCTCGACGAGGCCGACAACCTCACGCCGGAGGCTCAGGCGTCCCTGCGGCGCCTCATGGAACGGTACTCGGGATCGTGCCGGTTCGTCCTCTCGTGCAACTACTCCTCCCGGATCATCGACCCGATCCAGTCCCGCTGCGCGGTATTCCGGTTCCGTGCCTACTCGCCCGAGGCGGTCCGGACGCAGGTCAAGCGGGTGGCGGCGGCAGAAGGAAAGAAGCTCTCCCCCGAAGCCCTCGAGACGATCCTATCGGCGAGCGGGGGCGACATGCGACGGGCCACGAACCTCCTCCAACTCGCCGGGACCCACGCCGACACGATCACCGCCGACACGATCAAGGAGTACGCCACGATCCCGCTCCGCCGCGAGGTCGAGGCGATGCTCTCGGCCGCGCTCGCCGGCAACTTCCGAGAGGCGAGGGACCGACTGTTCGCGCTCTTCGTCGACCGGGGCGCGTCGGGCGAGGACATCCTGAAGGCGATCCATAGTTACCTTCCGGACATCCCCGAGAACGTCCTGCCCGCGCGCGAGAAGGTGCGTCTCTTGGAGTACCTCGGCGAGGTCGACTTCCGGCTCGCCCAGGGTGCGTCCGACCGCATTCAGCTCGAGGCCGTCCTCGCCCACGTCGCGGCGAGCGTTCCCGTGGTTCGGTAGCGAGGGCCACCGTCCGCCCGGGACGCGGGCCCGGGATCAGGGGGTCGAAGAACGAACCGCGGCTACGGCTTTGCGCGCCGCGCAGCGCGGGGATAGGACACGGTCAAGTACCTTGAGAAGGATGCGCGGGCCTCCATCCGAAGGCCCTCTCGGCACGCTGGAACCCACGGCGAGGGCGACGGTTCGGGGGGAACGAGCATGACGGGAACCGAACGAGCCACGGAATCGAAAACCCACGCGTCTCCCTCGAGCGACCGGTCCCTCGGATTCGCGATCCTCTCCGTCTCCGACCTGCACACGGAGCAGGACGACCCCTCCGGTCATCTGGCCCGGGACCTTCTCGGGAAGGCGGGGCACAAGGTGGTCCATTACGCCCTCGTTGCGAACTCGATCGCGGACGTGCGGGAGCGGCTCGAGCCGTGGCTGCGCGAAACGGGGGTCGAGGCCGTGGTCACCGTCGGCGGCACGGGCGTGAGCTCGCGGGACCTCACGGTGAACGCGCTCGAGGCGATGGGCGGCCGTCGGCTCGAGGGGTTCGGAGAGATCTACCGGTCCCTGAGCTTCCAGGAGGTCGGACCCGTCGCGATCATCGGTCGGGCCGCGCTGTTTGTGCTCCAAGGAAAGCCGGTCTTCGCCCTTCCCGGGAGCGAGCGTGCCGTGCGCACCGGCATCGAGAAGCTGATCGCGCCGGCAGCGGTCCCGCTCGTCGAGGAGCTCGAGCGCTAGGCCGAGCGGCCTACTGAGGGGACCGCACGGCGAGTGCCCCCATCGGTGGGGGGCCGGGGTCGAACAACTGCATCGGAGCGCCCTGGTTCCGGCAGAAGTCCGCCCATGCGGAGTTCGCGTCGATGTGGTGCGCGAGCAGGATCCCGTGGGGGGAGAGCGCCTCCCATGCCGCGCGGAGCTCGAACCTCGCCCGGGACGCCACGGGGCCGTTGTCGTAGAAGAAGAGGTCGACGTCACTCGACCCTGCGAGGATCTCGCGGAGCCGGTCCTCGTTGTTCCCGAGGGCCAGGGTCCAACGGGTCCGGAGGGAGGGAGGGACGAACTGCCCGACCGTGACGTCGTGCACGGCCGAAGCGCGTCCCGCGGTGGGTCCCGGTCCCAGAGAAGTGAGCTCGCCGTCCCCGTTCGCGTCGAGAGCCGCGAGGATCCAGGCCGTGGAGTACCCGGGTCGCACCCCGGTCTCGACCACGCGGTGAGGACGGGCTGCGCGCACGAGGAGGTAGAGGAGCGCACCCTGCGGGAGCTCGCGGGTGAACGCGACGCCTGCGCCCCGGTCGAGCAACGTGTTGGGTAGGTCGGTCTCGCGGAGCTCGCGGCGATACCGAGCGAGGTCCGCGGAGGTGGCGCCGGTGAGCGCAGCGATCCGGTCGAGGGAAGCCTGCCGGAAGAGGAGCATCCTTTGACGGATCCCCTTGCGCGCCGCGAGGGAGAGGACGGTGGGGGGCGGACGGGCCCGATCGACGAAGGGAACGGATTCGCCCGAGCGAGCACCGAGCTTCGACGAGAGCCCTTCCTCCGAACGGGCCGGTGAAAAAAATGCCACGACGGACGAAGGGCTCGGGCCTACAAAGACACTTCGACCGGTTCCATTCCCCCGGGGGCCGGGAAGGGAAGTTCGCACCGCTCGGTTTCCTTCGCGCCAGAGAACGATTTAATAGCGGCAACCCCTCGAAGGCCCCGAGGCTCCACAATGAGCGTGCAAGAAGTCGGTGACGCCAACTACGACCGTTTCGCCAAGGACAACTCGGCCGCGGTCATCGACGTCTGGGCCCCGTGGTGCGGACCCTGTCGGATGGTCTCGCCGATCGTCGACCGTCTCAGCGAGAAGTACAAGGGAAAGGTGGCGTTCGGTAAGATGAACTCCGACGACAACGGCGAGAAGGCCGGCGCGCTCGGCATCATGAGCATTCCGACCCTCCTGTTCTACAAGCAGGGGAAGCTCGTCGACCGGATTGTGGGCGCCTTCCCGGAAGAGGTCATCGACGAGCACATCCAACGCCTCCTCTGACTTTGGGGCCCGGGGAACGGGTGGACGTCCCCGGCCATCGGTGGCGTTCGGGAGTTCCTCGCCCCGGAGGCGTTTAGTCCTCCTCGGATAGGGGGTCCCGCATGAGCGCGGCCCCGGCCGACCTACAGCTTGCGCGGTACTCGTTCCAGCGGAAGCTGGACGAGATCGCGGCGTGCCGCGGCCGCGCCACCGAGCTGATCAGCCTCTACGTGTCGCCGGGGAAGCAGCTCTCGGACGTGATGAGCTACCTTCGGAACGAGTACGCCCAGAGCTCCAACATCAAGAGCCGGACGACCCGCAAGAACGTCATGTGGGCGATCGACTCGCTCATGGGCCGGGTCCGGTCGTTCAAGGAGCCCCCGTCGAACGGCGTGGCGTTCTTTGTGGGTCACCGCGCCGTCGGGTCGGACCACTCGGAGCCCGTGACGTTCATCGTCGAGCCGCCCGAGCCTTTCAACACCTACCTCTACCGGTGCGACTCGACGTTCTTCCTCGAGCCGCTGCTCGCCATGGTCCACGAGCCGGAAGTGTGGGGCTTGATCGTCATGGACCGCGCCGAGGTCACGCTCGGCCTGCTCCGAGGGAAGCGGGTGGAGCCGCTCCGCAACCGCTCCTCCCTCGTCCCGAGCAAGCACGGCCGGGGAGGGCAGTCCCAGCACCGGTTCGAGCGGATGATCGAGCACGCGGCGCACGAGTTCTTCGTGAAGATCGCGGAGATGGCCGCCGAGCTCTTCCTCCCTCGGAAGGACCAGATGAAAGGGATCCTCCTCGGAGGGCCCGGGGCGACCAAGGAGTACTTCTTCAAAGAAGGGTACCTCCATTACGAGCTTCAGCAGAAGGTCGTGCAGCCGCTCTTCGACACCGGCTACACCGACGAGTACGGCCTTCGGGAGCTCGTCGAGAAGGCGACCCAGACGCTCCACGGCCTCGAGCTCACCGAGGAGAAGCGGCTCATCCAGAAGCTCTTGAACGAGATCCGGAAGGCCGAAGCCGGCCTCGCCGCCTACGGCGAGGTCGACGTGAATCACGCGCTCGACATCGGCGCGGTCGATACGCTGATCATTTCCGAGGGCCTCCGCCAGCAGCGGGTCCGGTTCCACTGCACCTCCTGCGGACACGAGTTCGAGCGGTCCCTCCACGACGAGGCGATCGACGAGGTCCTCGACGGCCCCTGCCCGAAGTGCGGGCAGCGGTCGCTCACCGAGGCATCGACCGAGGACGCCGTAGAAGGACTGTTCCGTCGGGCCGCAGAGTCGGGGGCCACCGCCCGGCTCGTGTCGACGGAGAGCGAGGAGGGAGAGCTCCTCGCGAAGGCGTTCCACGGGGTGGCGGCGCTGCTACGCTACCCGATCGCGACCCGGGCGCCCCCGCCGCCTCGTTCCTCGCCGGCGGAATAGACCTCTCCGAGCGGATCGACGGCCGGCAGGGCCTTTCCCCGCCTCGGCGTTCACCAGAGGTGCCCGAGCGGGTCTTCCTCGGGAGGAGAGGGAGTCCCGGGCGGTGCGGGGGCCCGAGCGGAGGCCCGCGGGAACGCAGCACCGGGAGGGTACATTGAGGCGTTGGGGTACTGGGGAGGCGGCGACTTCCGGCGACGGGCCACCACGGCGAGCGCGATCATGGCGCCGACCACCACCACCGCCCCGATCACCACGACCGTGCCGAGCCAGCTCCGCGCGGCGCTGGACGGGGAGGAGCAGGTGGCGCCCGGTGCGCCCGAGACGAGGCAGGACTGCGTCGAGGTCGCCTGCTGGGAGCTCTCGGGATGGCCTTGCAACGTGACGTTCGAGACCAGATTGGACGTGGCGGCCGCAGGGAGACCTCCGACGACCCCCGAACTCGAGCTCGAGGCCGTGGCGGGGTTCGCCGAGTTCGTCGCGAAGGTAACGCTCGACGCGCCGAGGTCGAGGTGACCGTTAACGAGCGGTTTCACGTCGAGGGCGGAGGTCGTGGCACTCGTGCTCGCGCTCGCGTTGCTCGACCAGGCGTGGGTGGCACCGCCGAAGATGTCCGCCGTGTCGGGCACGAAGATGACGCCCTCCCGGACCTTGAACGGCCCGTAGACCGTGAGATCGACCTTCGGGTACGGTGTGCCTCCGACGTTCACCGTGGAACCTGCGTAGTTCCCGTTGACGGTGACGGTCCCCGTCGAAGCGATCGCGATCGGACCTGCACCGCTCGAGTTGACGTGGCCGATGAGCGGCCCGTGGGCCCCGAAATAGTAGGAATAGGCTGCCGCGCCGAACGCCGTGAAGGCGCTCGTGGAGGACCAGCTGCTGCCCGCGGTGAGGTTCGTGGGGAAGAGTCCGAGGGCGGGGGCAAACTGGACCGAGGTGCTCCCCGTGAGGTTCGCGATGAGGTAGGCGGCGCGGTCCACGATGCCGCTCGCGTGGACCAGATGCTCGCCCGCCGATTCCATGACGCTCGCGTCGACCTTGGTGGTCGAGCCGAGGAGGCCCACCGCGGTCACGTTCTGGCCGTTCTCGGAGACCAGGGCGCTCCGGGTGAAGTTGCTCGTCGCGTTGGTCGTTTCCCAAGCGCGGTAGGAAAGGTTCGCCCAATCCGTCGGGGAGGCGCACGACGGGTTGCAGAATACAAGAGCAAACGAGGCTCCCATCGTCCGATCAATCGACAGCTCGAATCCGAGCGACGTGTTGCTCTCGGAGATCGTCACCGTGTATCCGAACGTCGCGTTCCCCCCGTAGACCCAGCCGTCGGCGGTATGGAACGGACCGACCGAGATTGTGGTCCAGTTCCCGTACGACCACATCCCGAACGTGGCGGGGGACGTGGACGTGGCGGTCGGAACAGCGTCAACCGACCCCGACGCGAAGACAAATACCATGAGGACTGCCATCCCTACGGCGAACAGGGCGGAGAGTCCCTTGACCGGTGCGTGGTGCGTCATCATTCCCCCGACCCGCTTCCTGAAGTGATACGATGGAAGATTCCTCCCTTAAACGGAAGGTCCAGTCGGGGTCCCCGGTCTTGGACACCGTGCTATACTGTAGCACTCGACTGCAGGGGGAGGCGTGCGGGCGCTAACGGACGCGGAAGCCCGTGTGATCGCGGTCCTACTCGCGGCGCGTCCGGACCGGGAGCGGGAGCGGCTCCGGCAGGTCCCCGTCCCTCGATCGACGTACCATGCGGTCCGGCGCCGCGCCTACGAGGAGGGGTGGCTTCGCGACCGGTACATCCCTCACCCGGTTCCACTCGGTCGTCCGTGGGTGACGTTCGTGGTGGCCCGGCCGTTCGCGGACCGGGTCGAGGAGTTCGGCCACGAGGTCGCGGGGGATCCCGGCAACGTCGTCCTCTGGTCCGGCGCCCAGGTGGCCATGGCGGTGATGTTCTACACGAAGCCACAGGAAGCGCAACGCCTTCTCTCCCGGTTCGAGTCCGGCCGCCTCGCGGCCGCTCCGTGGTCGCTCACCGTGCGCGTCGACGGCCCGTCCGTGCCCGTCTACTTCGATTTCGAGGGGCTCTGGTGCCACCTCGCGGGGCTCGAGGGAACCCTCGCCTACCCCCACGGGCTCGGCGGTCCGGTCGGGAGTGGGAACGACGAAGACTCGGCCCCCTTGCTCTCGCCTCATCAGCGGTGGGCGGTGGGCGAACTCCTCCGACGCCCGTTCGTAGCGGCGGACCAGGGGCGTGGAGGCCACCTCGTAGGTCCCTTCGGGTTGCCGTTCTCTCAGCGGAAGATGCTCACGCGGGGATGGGTCACTCACCGGACCTTGCTCGACCCCTCGCGGGTCCCAGAACATCGGGGGAAGAGCGCGGACCAGGTGGTCTTCATCACCGGAACACCACGGGCAGACGCCCGACCGGATATCTTGTTCGGAACGCTGACCCGGGAATGCCGCGTGTACCCGTTCCTGTTCGTTGTGGGCCCCGACCGCTGGTTGATCTCCGCCCTCGGGGGGTCGAATCCCCCGCCGGTCGACCCCGCGTCCCCTCGCCGGCCCGTTCTCCCGACCCTTCGCGAGTTCCTCGAAGGAATCGAGATCCTTCAAGAGGCCGCGAGTGGCTTCTCCCTCCCCGTCGACCATCGGTACGACCGGCTCCTCCCTCCGGAGCCCCGCGCCGTTGCGTCGAAGGGATGAAATCCTCTCTCGGGGAAACCGGGACCGAGAGCGCGTAGCCTAGCCGGGACTGGGCCGCGTCCGTCAGGGAATCCGGCCGTTTTCGCACATTCTACCCACGTCCTACGGTCGGCGCGTCGAGCAGGACCGTGACGGCTGAGGCGCACTTCTGGGCAAGCTGTGGGCTGACGAACTTCTCGGTCATCGAGATCGAGCGGTGGCAGAGAGCGTCCCGTTCGCCTCTCCCAAGAATCACATTCCTTAGCATCGCGACCGAAGTATCCAACTTGACCGGAGAACTCCAGTCTGACCGAGAGAGAGAACCGGGTCCGGGTTTCCGTGCAGCCTAGGGGTACGGACTCGCTCGGAGACCCCTTACTCCCTGCCGATGAGACGGAGGACCGGAAAGGGTTAGGAGAGAAAGTCCGACTTCAAGGGATCGTGTGCGAATCTACGACGGGTAGAACACGCCTACCTCGCTCGCATACCAAAAGTCGGTGGAATCGGTGGTCTGCGTCATAACTGCGCTGCCCGTGATTTCGAACGTGTAGGTGCCGGCTGCGCCAACCGAGAAGCTCTCAGTCAGACACAAGTCGGGCTCGTAGTTTCCCGTCGGCTGCGAGGATTGCAACGTTCCTTCGACGAAGAACGAGCCCGCGGCGCATCCGGAAGAGGCGTTCCCAATGTAGACGTCGTATCCGGTAGCGTAGCCGGCCGTGTGGAACAAGTAGAGCACGACGGATGCAGTGAGGACGAAGGTTCCCGGTCCGCTCACGGTGAAGGTGAGGTTTGAGTGGGCATAGACGGTACAGAAGCTTGTGATGGCCGTGGTGGCCTGGTCGTAAACCTCCTCGACCACAGCCCCGGGACCAGGGGGTCCTCGACTCCCATCCGTTCCGTTGACCCCTGGGGTCCCATTCGTTCCGCTGACCCCTGGAGCACCACGAGCCCCGGTTGCGCCGGTAGGTCCGGCCGGTCCGTTATGTGTAAGGGCGACCCCGACGGCACAGCCGCCAAGAACGAGCGCGGCGACGCCAAGGACGAGGGCGATCCGTGTCATTGAGGGCTTGGCTTCAGGTCCGGGGGCTAGGGTTGTCGAAGGCACGGGGGACGGTGGCGACCAAACCTCAGGAGGTCTTGCGGCCATGGACCGGCAAAGCAGCGGAAGGTTAACACGTGTTCCTCATTCCAGATTCCCCGTAGTACCGAGACCGTCAGCACACTGCCACACGCCATCCAGGAATCAGGGTGTCTTCGGAATCGATGCTCACTCCTTCCGGCGTGTGGCTCTGGAACGGTACGAGTGTTTCTGCACGGGCTTACCCTTTGCAAGCCGACCCGTAGATGGGCACGGCACACACCTAAGACGCCCGTTTCGTGGACGAGCCGTTCTGGGGTCGGGAGGGAGCATGCGACTCGGTCAGCACTGGACCTCTCGGCGCAGCCGATCGAAGTTCCGGAGACATTCCACGTCCCAGCACCGGGGACTGTATCGAGGAGTAACTGGGTCAGGGCCCCGAACGTCGAGCGACCCCGGTTGGCGGTTCCCTCCACACCACGGGCAAACGAATTGGAACGCTGCTATCACGGGCATCGGGACTCGCCCCCGTGAATCATCCCGCAGATGGAACAGAGAGTCGGTGGGGACGTGGGACGAATGGTGGAGGCCCCCGGTTGCCCAGGGGCCCAGAGGTTGACCTAAACCAGAGGAGGGTCGAAAGCAGGTCGTCTGTGTCGCGTTTCCAACTGGCAGGGCCCGGGGAAGGGATTATCTGCGAAATCGGGCAATTCCATCGGGGCGCGTAGCCTAGCCTGGATAGGGCACCGGGTTCCTAACCCGGGGGTCGAGGGTTCAAATCCCTCCGCGCCCGGTGTTCCAGTCTCGTCATCGGTCGCGCCCTGATTACGCGGGACGAGGGACTACCTCTCTCCGCTTTCTCCCGGAGTGGGGCAGGCTTATGCCTTCCCTTGCCGATTCCCAGTCACCTAGGAATACCGGAGCTTGCGTAGCGATCCGGGTGTGACTGATCTTCATGAAACTCCCTACCACACCATTCTCCGTTACGGACTGGAGCAAGGTACCGGCGGTCGAGCATCCGGGGGAACAGGGATCCGCCTTTTGGAGGACGATAGAGCTGGGCAGCGTCCGCGTACGTATGGTAGAGTACACGCCCGGCTACCTCGCCGACCATTGGTGCAGCCGGGGCCACATCATCTACGTCATCGAGGGTGAGCTGCAGACGGAACTGAAGGGTGGCAAGAAGTACCTTTTTCGTGCCGGCATGAGCTACCAGGTCTCGGACTCGGACGACCATCCGCACCGCTCGACAACGAGAACGGGTGCCAAGCTGTTCATCGTCGACTGATCCCTCTTCTCCGGACCCCCTCGCAGGACCGCATCCCCCTCCTTCTTGCCCGCGTTCCTCGCGGTCGCCGATCGTCCGCGCGCTGATTGCGGTCCTCCCATCGGCCGCACGCATCCCCTCCCAAGGGTACGATTTAGCGCCCAACTCGGTCCTCGAGACCCCTTCCCCTGCGAAGGACGATACCGTCCGCCCAATTCTTTGGGCGAGTCCGTCCGCGCCCGGTCTTCCATTCCGTTCATCGGACCCTCGCCGCTCGACACAGCGACCGAATCGCCGCGCCAAAGGCACCTGCGAGGACGAAATCAGTTGGAAAGGGTGGCGATTGGCGCCTCCGCGGGAGACGTGAGCCCCTCAACGTCACTGAATCCCCGAGGATCGCGAGCCACGTCACGAATTCTTGGACGCGGGTCGACCGACGCGCGAATCGCTTTAGGGCCGGAGCCATGCCGATTCTATGCCTCGCAAAAGACCCGTCCCTCGTTCCGATGCCCGTCCACTCCCCAAGCCTCCGGCGACTCCGCGAAGGCCGGTCGTCACGGTGTATCAATCGCAACCGGTGGTCGATGACTACCGTTGGCTGGAGAACGGGAACAGCTTGGGAGTTCGTCGGTGGACGGCCGCCCAGGACCGACGCGCGAGGGCGTTCTTGGACGCCCTGGCGGACCGCAAGCCTTTCGGCCAGCGCCTCGAGGAGATATCGAAGATCGGATTCTCGTTCTACCGGTCGTTTCGCTTCGCCGGGGGGCGTCTCTTCGGGTTGAAGTACGACTCCCGTCACGATCGACCCCGCTTGGTGGTTTTCGATTCTGTGCAGAACCTTGCGCGCGAACGGGTCCTTTTCGATACGGCCAAGCTCGCTCCTCCGGACCGCGTCGCCAACTTCGACCTGTTCGTTCCCTCCTGGGACGGCCGCTACTTGGCCGCCTGCATCTCGGAAGGTGGCAGCGAGGAAGGGGACATGCAGCTGTTCGAGGCATCCTCGGGGAAACCGCTCGCCGACGTCATTCCCCGAGCCCACCGGGTCGGAGGAGGCGCGGCCGCATGGACCGCGGACGGCCGTGGCTTCTTCTATGTTCGACACCCCGCGCCCGGCGAACGTCCCCCGGAGGACCTCGACTTCTACCAGCAGGTGTTCTTCCACCGACTTGGGACGCCGTACAAGGACGACGCGTATGCCCTCGGAAGGGAGTTTCCGCGAATCGCCGAGGTCACGCTCGACAGCGTTCCGAACCAGGACCTTTGTCTCGTCACCGTTGCCCATGGGGACGGGGGCCAGTTCGAGCACTGGATCGGGGACGGACGGCATCCTTGGGTTCGTGTGAGCGAACCCCGGGACGCGGTCTTCCACGCGGCGCTCGCGCCCGACGGGAACCTCTACGTGGTGAGCCGAAAGGAGACCCCTCGTGGCCGCGTCCTTCGGGTGAAGCCCCCAAAATGGTCGCTGGCCGAGGCCGAGCAGGTGCTCCCCGACCGCGAGTGGATCGTGGAGGAGGTGGTCCCGACCCCCGGTTATCTCTACCTCCGGGAGCAGCTGGGCGGCCTTGGACGCCTCGACCGGGTGAGACTACGAACTGGCGAGGTGGAGGAGGTTCCGCTCCCTTCGAACAGCGCCTTGGGTCAACTCATTGCCCTGGAAGGGGATTCGATCCTCTACGGGGTGTCCACGTACCTCTCTCCACCGAGCTACTTTGTCTTGAATGGGTCGGAACCGCCGACGCGGACTCCCTTCTCGTCGTCCTCGCCCGTGGACCTTTCGGGTTTCGAGGTGGCTCGGGATTTCGCCACCTCGAAGGACGGAACTCGGGTCCCGATCAGCATCATCGCCCCCCTCGGGCTCCCTCGGGACGGTTCTCGACCGCTCCTGCTCACCGGCTACGGCGGGTACGGGATCTCGTTCTCGCCGACCTTCGCAGTGTGGTGGATCCCTTGGCTGGAGGCGGGAGGCCTCCTCGCGTTCTCGAACCTGCGGGGCGGAGGCGAATTCGGGGAAAGTTGGCATCAAGCCGGGATGCTCACGAAGAAGCAGAACGTGTTCGACGACTTCATCGCGTGCGCCGAACACCTCTGCCGCCGAGGATTCACCTCGAAGGAGCGACTCGGCATCTTCGGAGGGAGCAACGGTGGCCTGCTGATGGGTGCGGTGCTGACCCAACGACCCGACCTCGCTCGTGCCGTGGTGGCCGACGTCGGCGTCTTCGACTCGTTGGTCTCCGAGCTCGAGCCAAACGGCCAGTTCAACGTGACAGAATTCGGTACCGTGAAGGACCCGGACCAATTCCGGGCGCTCTACGCGTACTCCCCGTTCCATCACGTGAAGGATGGCACCGCCTACGGCGCGGTCCTGCTGTGCACGGGGGAGAACGACCGACGCGTCAACCCTCTCCAGTCGCGGAAGATGACGGCCCGCCTCCAGGCGGCCATATCCTCCGACGAGCCGATTCTCCTGCGGACGAGTGGGAATTGGGGGCATGGTCCGAGCTCGTTCGGGGAATTGATCGGCCTGTTCGCGGACCAGCTCGCCTTCTTCTCGGACCGCCTTGGATTGGTCCGCCTTCCCAAAGGGCGGCCTAAGGACGCCGGCACCAAGCGCCGTTGACCTCCCGGAGGCCCCGAGCTCCTCGGAGCGACCCTTCTCGGCGCAGGAGGACCCACGACCCGGGGCGCTCACGACCCGTCGAACTCTCGGACTCTTCGGCCGATCGGTTCGGCGCCCCGCGCCTCGGTTCGCGGAACGGCGTCCGCGCCGCGCCCGGAGACGCCCCTCATTCGCGGGTCGGTCCGCTCGAAGGGAATCAGTTACCTGGCTCTCGCAAGCGAAACAAGCGCTTCGACGGTTTCCTCGAAGGTCCGGACCGGCCGGTAGCCCAACTTGGAAGCAATCTTGCCCACGCGACACTCGCTGACCTGCGGAGCTCGATCTGGCGTCAGCACGGGTCGACCTAGGGCCTCTGCGATCGGTCCGTAGAACTCCCGAAGAGACACGTTCCGGTCCACGGCAAGGAACGTCTCATCGGCCGCGTCGGGGTGGGTTAGGGCAAGCCATGTCATCTCGGCGAGGTTCAACGTGTGGACCCATGGCATGATGTCGTCGGGATGGAATTCCTTGTACCAGCCGTTCGATCGCATCCGCTCGACCATCTCGTTTCCCCACTGAGATCTCGCCACGTGGGTGATCATTCCCGGTCGAAGGACCACGGTCTCAAGTCCAAGAGCCCGAATCTCCCCGAGCGCCACCTCGGCCTGAGCCTTGGTCACGCAGTACGGTTCGGGATCGGCGGCAACGAGGGGGGTTTCTTCGTCGACGTACCTCGGGAGGTCGTTCCCGTGGACTGAGACCGTAGAGATGTGGACAAACCGCTTCACGCGTGCCTTGAGAGCCCGCGTCGCCAGGGCCCTCGTCCCCTCCACGTTCACGGAGCGACACAGGGCGAGGTCCGGTCCGCCCCGAGCGGCGCAGTGGAGGACGAAGTCGATGCCTTCGAGGACCGGATCCAGGGTTTCGGACTTGGTGAGATCTCCTTGCACCGGTTCCCAACCGTGCCGTTCTGCATCCGCTCGTTGCTCGGGCGAACGGACCAGGGCGCGGATCTGGAACCCGCCCCTCTGCACACGGGCGGCAAGCTCGGAGCCCGCGTGTCCCGTGGCACCGGTAACGAGAACGGTGGTCAATCGCCCTCACCCGTCCGTGGACCACGATCAGCTCGGGTGAGAAATAACCGCTTGCCCGACGCGAGGGATCGGCTACGGGGGTGCAGGACCCATCGTACCCCCTTCGGTCAGACCGGGGAGGTGTGCTTGAACGATGGATTCCGTACCTGCGGTCGTCGGGCGGCTCGCACCGGTCGGTGCGGGACCGATACACAAATACGAACCGCGGCTTGCCCGTCGGCAGGAGAACCAGATGTCCATTTTGATGTTCCGGGGCAGGGCCTTTGACGGAAGCACCTTCCACGAGTCTGCGGTGGTGACGATTGACACCGACACGGGGGTCATCCAAGACTTTGGCGAGAGAGGAGAGGTGGAGGAGGCCGGGGGGGCCAAGAAGCTCGAGCTCGAAGACGCCACCGTCCTCCCCGGGCTCATCGACGCGCACGTCCACTTCTACTCCGCCAAGGGCGAAGGTGTGACAGCTTGGGCGTCGGTTCCCGACACATTGGCCGTGCTCCGAGGGGCGGGGGACCTGAGGCGGCTCCTCCTCTCAGGGTTCACCGCCGTTCGGGAGCTCGGGACCAAGGGGGGAGTGCACCTTGCCCAAGCGGTCGCCGAGGGTTCTATCAAGGGTCCGGAAGTCGTCTCCTGCTCACGGGCGCTCGCCCAGACGGGGGAGGACGACGACCCTCCGACTCTCCCCCTCGAGCTGGCGCAGCAGCTTGCGTCCTACACCTACTTCTGCGACGGCCCCTGGGAGTGCCGAAAGGCCGTGAGGAAGGTGGCGAGAGACGGAGGGAAGGTAGTGAAGTTCTACGCCTCGGGGGCCTTCTCTCGAGGCGGGAGAATCAAGCCCAATTTCACGAAGGAAGAGACCGAAGCCATAGTAGACGAGGCGAGGCGTCTGGGCCTCAAGGTGGCGGCCCACGCTTACGGGGAGGAGGCGCTCAGGACCGTCGTCGACGCCGGAGTGGACTCCATTGAGCATGGGTTAGGTCTCACGTCGAGCATCGCCAGCGCGCTGGCCGAGAAGGGGATCTACTACGTTCCGACCCTGGTGACCTACAGCAATCCTGCCTACGAGGATAGGTACAACGCGATGGTGAAGCGCCACCTCTCCGAAGACATGGCGATTGCGAAAGAGCACGGGGTGAAGGTGGTGATGGGGTCGGACATCGTCGGGGACGAGGCACGCCCTCACGGCAGGAACTACGCGGAGATCGCGGCGGAGGCGAAGTTCCTGGGGAACCGGGAGGCACTGATCGCTGCCACGTCCAGGGCGGCCGAGTGTTTGGGCCTGGAGAAGAGCGGCATGCTGAAGGCGGGCTTCCGGGCGGACGCGGTGATCGTCAAAGGGAATCCTATCAACGACATCGAGGCGCTGGCTCCGGAGAACGTTCTCTACGTCATCCGGTCAGGGAAGCTGCTCTCCCCGGAGCGGTGATCCGTACTCTGCCAGCTCGGTCTACCAACGCAACGCCGATTCCTTCGCTCGCGAGGAACGGGAGCGGAGAAGAGCACGCGTCGATTGACCTGTCCTTGGAGACCACATCCCTGACGAAGGGCGATACCAAGTGCCCAATTCTTTGGGCGGGTCCCTCCGCGCCCGCTTTTTCCGGAGAACGACAGCCACAAGGTCTAATCTAACGGGCCGTGATTTCGGCCCAGGTCCATGGCGCGGCGGCTCACCGCCATCATGTTCACCGACATCGCCGGCTACACGGCACTCACCCAATCCGACGAGGCTGGAGCCCTACGATTGCTCGAGGAGCAGCAGGTCCTCGTTAAGCCTATCTTAGAGGTTCATCGGGGCCGGAAAGTCAAGTCGATCGGGGACGGAATGCTGATCGAGTTCCCGAACGCTTTGGACGCCGTCGAGTGCGCGGTCGACTTTCAGCGACAGGTACACGATCGGAACATTCGAGGAGGATCGCCGGCACTCAGGCTGCGGGTGGGCATCCACTTAGGAGACGTTCAGGAGGATGGAGGCGACATTCTCGGAGACGCGGTGAACATCGCGTCCCGGCTGGAGCCTCTCGCAGAACCCGAGGGAGTGTGCGTCTCTTTCCCCGTCTATGACCAAGTGCACAACAAGGTTCCCTTCTCACTGGAGAAGCTCGGGCCGAGGAGCCTCAAGGGAGTTCGAGAGCCGGTAGACGTCTATCGGGTCGTCTTCCCGTGGAGTGGACCAGTTGTGCCGGCCGGTCCTCTTCTCCCGCGTATCGTCGTCCTTCCACTCGCGAATATCAGTCCAGACCCGAACGACGCCTACTTCGCCGATGGTCTCACTGAAGAGTTGATCTCGGTCCTCTCGCAGATCGGGGGGCTCCGAGTGATCGCCCGCACTTCAATCCTCCAATACAGAGGAACGACGAAGTCAGTCGCTCAGATTGGATCGGAGCTAGGGGTCGGTTCCGTGCTAGAAGGAAGCGTCCGGAAGGCCGGAAATCGAATCCGTGTCACGGTCCAGCTCATCGACGCCAAGAGTCAGGAACACAAGTGGAGTCAGACCTACGAGCGCATGTTCGAGGACGTGTTCGCGATCCAGGCCGAAGTGGCCCAACAGACGGCCAGAGCCCTGAAGGTGGAGTTGCTCGGGTCGGAGGACCAGGCTCTCCGGGTCCGGCCGACCTCGAGCCTGGCCGCGTATGAGGCCTATCTGCGAGGGATTCAGGCCTTTCAGCGCCTCAGGGGGAGCGAGAATCCCCGGGAAGCCGATCGAAACGTCGAGAATCTCTTCCTGCTGGCGATTCATGAGGACCCCGGGTTCTCCGCAGCTTACTCGCGCCTTGCGACTCATCTTGTCATCGTAAGTGGCGATACTCGTCCCGCGAAGGACGTTCTTCCCCGGGCTCGCGAGCTGGCAAACCGAGCGCTTGAATTGAACCCGAACTCCTCGGAAGCGCACGAAGCCGCCGGGCTTATCGCGATGCAAGCGGACCATGATTGGGCCCGAGCGGAACGAGAGTTCCAGCAGGCCCTCGCTCTCAACCCGAGCAGCTCTGCCGCGCACGCTTGGTACGCCTACCTTCTGGACGTACTCCAACGGCCAAGCGAAGCGGAGAAGCAGAACCTTGCCGCGATTGACTTGGATCCCTTGTGGATCGAACCGAGGTTTGGAGTGTCCCGTGTCTACCTGTACTCCCGCCCGAGGGAAGACGCGTTAGCGGCGATTGAGAAGTTGATGGAGCCCTTCGGAGATGCCCGGACTGCATGTCAGCAGCTTGCCTTTGCCTACGCGCTCGCCGGGAAGGCTGAAGCCGCCATGAGCTGGTTGGAACGATTCAAAGGCGAAACGACCCTCAATTCGAGGTTCGTTCGAGCCTTTGTTCTCTCCCTTCTGGGGAATCAAAGCGAATTACGGACCCTGACTTTGGACTGTGAGCAAGGGCGCGTCGCGGAATACGTCCCGTCAAACCTCCTTGCGAGTATGTACGCGGGACTCGGAGACAAGGAGAAGGCCCTAAAGGTCCTCGAACGCGATCACTCGGAGGGCGGCGACGCGCTTTGGAACGTCTACGCGGAGTATTGGTTCGATGCAATCCGACAAGACCCGCGATTCTCTGCGATTCTCCGGTCCCTGAATCTGCCCACTACGGTCGCCCGGCCCTCGCGTTGGGTGCCGGGTCAGCCGCCCCATTGAGGCAATCCCGTGAACGCGGCAGGTTGACCGGAAGAGCTTCCCCTTGTGCATTGGAGCTCATCACGATTCCGCGCGTGCCAAGTAGACTTGCCCAGTCCCTCCGGCCCGGTGTTTCCGGTCCCGTCACCGGCCGCGCGCGAATCCTCGAAGGAGCTTCGGTCGTCCGTCGGTCCTACGAAAGAACCAAGAGGGGGGATGCGAATCCTCCGAAAGCGACCGATCTCGACCGAATTACGTGCCACCATGAGCATCCCTTGGAATCTCCCTTCTGCAAGGCATCTCCCAGGGACCGCCGTGCATCGCGAACTTTGGTCTCGACGCAGGCGCGTTGTAGTTGCCATCGCAATCGCGGCGATCCTGATCGTCCTCTACGTTCTCGCGACGATCCCCATCGCCTCTCAATCCTTCTCGATTACGGTAGGTCCCAGTCATCTCCTGCCCTTCACGCCGGCACTCTCGCCAAAAGAGTACGCGAACTACTCGGGATCCGGCGTCCTCTGGGTCTCGGCGGGCTCGGATGTGTCCGGCACTTGGGCGACCGCCGATGGGAGCGTGATTCTCATGCTGGTCGAATACGATACGACCTGCCAGAGCAACACCGGTTCCAGTGGGTCGTTCCACTTCAACGGCGCGTTGCCCTGGGGCCCCGGCGGCTCTTCAATCGTGGTTTTTGATGTCACGTCCCCGAACCCTGTGAACGTCACGATCCAGGGGACGTACACGACACCGTTGATATAGTTCGGACAACCCGTCGCGTGTGGGGTGGCCACCCATCTCCGCACTCCATTCCGTCGCGCTGATTGCGGTTCCCCATCGACCGTGCGTTCCCTCGTAGGGGTTCGTCTAAGGCGTCCGACCCCGCGTTGAGCATTTCCGCGGCCGCGGGGTCTACGAAATCGCGGAATTCGCGCCGTGCGGCAACTCCCATGCCCACGACAAGGACGACGGATACCCGACGGAAACCTCCGTCCGGGGCCGGCCGATGAGTTTCATCGGCCGGCAGGACGCGCCTTCGCGATCAGCGAGCGGCCACGCACCGCCTAGACGTAGCGCGAGCAGGAGTAGCAGAAGTACCGATTGTACTGCGCTACGTAGGTCGTCGGCTTCCCGCAGTTAGGGCAGTTGGGTACGGGCGGGGTCGCGGGGGAAGGAGGAGCCGGAGACGGTGCGGCCATCGGTGCGGGCGCGGCCATCGCTGCCGGGGCGGCGGCGGGCGGGGGAGAGTACGGCTGCGAGGGAGTTCCCATCGGCGGGTATTGAGGCGCTCCCGGTGTGGGGTACGTCATCGGTGCGGGGCGGGGACGGCTCATGTATTTCGGCAAGATCGAGTGCGCGAGCCAACCGCCAATCACGACGAGGATTCCGAATCCCGTGAGGATGAAGAAGGCCTCCAGGTCCCCCTGGTTGTTCGACCCGGTGCTCGACACCCAGAAGTAGCCGAAAAGGAACCCGACAAAGATGAGAATCGCGCCGACTCCTGAAACGATCTGACCGATCGAGATCCAACTATCGCTACCCATAAGGCCGCTCTGGGGACCTGCCATGGGACCCCGTACCGTCTTCACCTATAGGAATCTGCCCCCGTCAGGCAGAATGCCTCGTTGGACGACGACTGGGGCGAATCGGCCGGTTCCGTACGCCGGTCACGCCCCCAACCCCACGTGCGTCGAACCGAACGCCCGATGGGCCCGGGCCCGGCCGGAACTGAATCACAATCGGGTTCGAGGCTACTTCATCTCGCGGAGGACCTTCTCGTCGAGGTAGTACTTCCCGTTGACCTCGATGAAGACCTTGGTCTTCCCACGCCGTCGCTTCATGATCCGCACGAACATTCGCGATAGCCCGAGCTCGTCCGCGGTGAGAGCCGTCTCGGGGCTCAGGGCTCCTTTCGTTTGGAACGTCTTGATGATCTGGCGGGTCCGCTCTCCGCCGATGCCCTCCGCCTCCTCGGGCTCCGCCGGAGCGGGAGGGGGAGACGGAGGAGATGCTGCCGCCGCCACTGGGACGGGAGCGGGGGGAGGAGGAACGGTCGGAGGTGTTCCGGGCGAAGGGGGCGGTGTCGGCGGGCGAACCGGTTCCGCCGGTGGGGCAACGGGAATCGGGGGCGCCGGGACACTCGGCGGGAACCGAACGAGCCGAACCGTGTGCGAGGTGGTCCGTTTCACCGGGACCACTACGGGGCTCGAAGCGTTGTATCCCGTGGCCCGAGCGTGGACCGAGTAGTCGCCGGATGTCACACCGCCGAAGGCGACGCGTCCATCGTTCCCGGTGCTACCGGAGAAGCTCTTGGGACCCTCGGCCGAAACGCCCGCTCCCGGGATCGGCGAGAACGTTCCGGAGTCGACTACCGTGACGGTCAGGTCGCGTCGCCGACGACCATACACGAGCACGATGGCGAGGAGAGCCACCAACACGACCACACCGATGAGGAGCCAGTCGAGCCAAGAGAAACCGGACCCCGAGGAGCTGGACGAAGAGGAGGGAGGAGGAACCGTCGCGGACGTCGTCATCGAGACGGACGTCCAGATCGCCTCGTTCGGTCCGGGGCCGGGAACGGGTTTCCCCTCGGACTGAGCGATGATGATGTAGAACGGTCCCGTTCCCACGGAGGACGTGTTGCCGCCCAAGACCTGTCCCCCCGCGCTGACCGTGTAGTACGCGCTTCCCGAAGCATCGACCGAGATCTGGAGCGAGTAGGCCACGCCCACGGCCGGCGACTCGTTCATCGCCCCCGTCTTGTGCCAGTTCCCGCCGGACTGCCCGACCCGGGAGTAGATGCCGTAGAAGCATTGGTTCGCCCCGATCGAGGAGTTGGCCGGGACCCCGCAGGTGGCGGGGTTCCCGCAGTCGGTCTCGTTGCTGCAGTCCTTCGGGTCGAGGTTCCCCGTAATTTGAACGCCCGAGGTGGCGTTCTGCGAGGTGATTCCCAAGATGAAGGTGTGTCCGTGCGACACGACCCCCGTGACGGTGGCGTTCAGCGTGAACGGTGGGGCGAACGACGCGATGCTTTGGATGGTTCCGACCACAAAATCCGCATCGGCCTGGGCAATCTCCATGCCCGTGCCAGGGAAGCTCGGTTGGAGCGTGATGTTGGTGCATGGCGCCGGGCAGTTCACGGGGGCGAAGTTCAACCCGACGGTTCCGTTCACCTGCCAGAGGGCGGTGTTCAGGCCGGTGTCGCGCGTGAAGTTGTCCGAGAACGCGGCGGTCGAGGGATTCGCGGCGACCGCCCGGGCGGGAGAGGGCACGATGACCGCGACCACGAAAAACGTCGAAGCGGAGAGGACCAGGAGCACGACCAGCGCCACGGCGCCGGTCTTCGGCAGTCGCCGGTCCATTCCCCCGCGGGAGCGGACGGGGTTCGGAGAGCGTACGCTGTCGTTCATCGGAATCTCGGCCCCGACCTTTCGGTGAATTCATTAACTTTGGCCGGGGGACCGCCCCTGCGGTGGGGAGAGCCTCCGGTCCCCCGGGGCTCTTCAATGGCGAAGAGCGAGATGCGAATCGATCCTTGGGAGCGAAGAGCTCCTGCGGGCTCGGGGGCGTATCACTTCGACGGTTGATGCAGTTCGCTTTGCCGGCGTAGGAGGTCGATGATTCGGGGGTCGTGTCGTGCCGTTTCGAAGAGTGGGGAGTACATCAGCTCGAGAAGGGGGAGCGCGTGGAGTCGGAACGCCTCTTCCATGCAGGTCACGAACGCGTCCTCCTCTCCGAGGGCGTAGTGGACGAACCCCTGATGGAACACCGTGAGATCCCCCCGGTCGGCCCGCGACCGGAACCGCTCGAGTGTATTCCGCGCGGTCTCGGTGTCTCCCCGACGGATCGCGAGGATCGCCCGGTACGTTTCCGTCCAGATGCTGTCCGGCCGCAACCTCTCCATCTCTTCGAGCGTTTCGTGCGCCTTCGAATCCTCGCCCCGGCCCAGGAAGTACTCGGTCCGGTGAGCGTTCGTCCGGAAGGGGACGAACGGCTCGGTCCGTTTCCAGTATGAGAGCGCGTCCTCGTCTCGACCCGCGTAGGCGTAGGCTCGACCGAGGAACGCGATGACGTTGACGTCCATCGGGTCGAGCTGGAACGCGGTCTCCAGCAGTCGCACGGCCTCGACGATCTGTCCGTCCCCCGCCCGGAGCTGCGCAAGCCAGCGGTACGGGTCGGAGAGGCTCGGGTTGAGCTCCATCGCCCGACGGGCCTCGTGCTCCGCCTCAACGAACCGGTCGTCCCCGAGGAACAGGCCCGCCAAGGTCGTGTGGGCCTCGGCCAAGGCGTCGTTCTGCCGAAGCGCCATCCCAAGCTCCGCCCGCGCTCGATCCACCGCCTCGGCGTAGGGAGCTGCGCCCTCCGTCGCGAGCCAGAGCACGCTCTCCGCGATACCGACCCTCGCGCGGGCGAAGTTCGGGTCGCGACGCACCGCCTCCTCGAAGAGCGACAGGGCGTGTCGGATCGTCGCCTCCGACCCTTTCTCCCCGAACAGTTTCCGTGCATGGAGGAACGTCGAATACGCTTCCATGTCGCGCGTGTCGGGTGCGGGCGCCGGGGGCGGGGTGGGGAGCGTCGCGGAGGGACCCGCGATGTGGACGGTGATGGAGTTCGCGATCTGCCCCGCAATGTCGTCCTGGATCGCGAAAATGTCGTCGAACGGTCGGTCGTATCGGGAGGACCAGAGATGCTCCTCCGACCGAGTATCGACCAGGCGCACGGTAATTCGCACGCGGTCCCCGGCTTTCCGCACGCTTCCTTCGAGGGCCACGCTCACCCCAAGCTCTTGGCCCACCTCGCGGAGGGATTTCGAGGCGCCCTTGTACCGTCGAACCGAGGTCTGAGCGATCACGCGGAGGTTCGGGATCTGCGACGCGCGGGAGATCAGCTCGTCCGTGAGTCCGTCGGCGAAGTACTCGTCCCCTGGGTCCTGGCTCAGGCTTGCGAGAGGGAGGACGGCGAGGCGGAGGCTCGAAGGGGGTTCGACCGTGGGGGTCTTGGAAGGGGGGACCTCCCCTGACAGGACCACACGGTAGAGGTCCACGGGGTGGTCGACGTTCTTCAGCGTGCGGGCCTCCAACCTTTCGAACGGAACCGAAAGCTTGTTCCGAACCTGTTCGAAGACGGAGCCCGAGACGCAGATGCCTCCCGGCTCGGCCAGCGGTTCGATCCGCGACGCCACGTTCACCGCGTCCCCGAGAATGTCCCCGTCCTCCTCCACCACGTCCCCGATGTGGACGCCCACTCTCAGAAGGATCCGCTGATCGGGGGGAGAGCCGACGTTTCGTTGGGCCATCGCTCGTTGGATCGCGACGGCGCAGCGAACCGACTCGACCGCGCTCGAGAACTCGACCAGGAAGCCGTCCCCCATCGTCTTGACCTCACGGCCACGATGCTCCGCGAAGAGGGGCCGCAAGAGCCCCTGATGCTCCCGGCGCAATCGAAGAGCGGTCTCCTCATCGCGTTGGGCGAGCCGGGTGAAACCGGCCAAGTCGGTGAACATGATCGCTGCGAGGCGTCGCGTTCCGACCGTCATTCGTGCGGGACTCCGCTTCGCCGGGTCCGCAATCCTATGGTCGCTCGAGTCATTGTGGTCGTGCGTGGGCGCGTCGAATCGGTCGAGCGGAGCCCCTTCCCCGATAAGAACCCGCCGAGCGGCCGGCGCGGGTTCGAACACCTCGGAAAGGTGCGTCGAGCGGTCGGGGGGACCCCATCCCGCATCCTGGGGGGCCGATTTCCGTCGAACCCGCTGAAGGCAACGAGTTAATCCTCGGCCGACACCCGAAATGTTGTAAAGGGGGTGTCATCACCCTTACAACGAGGATGGCGTCCAACGCGCCCTCTGCATCATCTCCGGCGCAACCATCTCGAACTTCCCCCCTCGGATGGCTAGGCCACAGGATCGCGCGACATCCGTGGCGTGTTCTGATCCTGTGGATCGCGATCGTCGCGATTTGTCTCTATCCGGCGACCCAGCTCGGTTCGGTCCTCACGAACAACTTCGCCAACCCGATCCCCAGCTCCGACCAGAGCGTTCTCGCGCAGAATGCGCTCGCGAAGGAGTTCCCGAGCCAGCAGTCCTCCCCCTCGTCCGCGGTCATTCTTCTCGAATCGACGGACATCGTCGGCCCCTTGGGCAAGAACGCGACCCTCGCGCTTACGGCCGCGCTGTCCGAGGACCGGTCCCTCAGGAACGTGAGCTCCATCGAGTCGTTGTACGCGGCGTACTCGGCCTACCTGGCCGGTCAGGTCGAGCTCGGATGGGCGTTCTTGGGCCCGGCCTTGAGCTCGACTCCCTCCCTACCCGTCACCATCAACCAGACCGCTTCCCTAGTTTGGGCGCCGGTGGCCACGTACCTCGGCGTCTGGCAAGGAATCGTCGCAGGCCTGCCCCATGGAACACCGCCGTCCGCGGCGGATTGGCCGGCCTACAATCAAACCCGGGCGGAGTTCGCTTCGAGCCCCGTGGAAACCCAGGTGCTCTTCTACTTCTACAATGGAACGGGCGGCCCCAACAGCGGGTTCAACGCAACGATCGTCAGCTGTCTCACGACGCAGACCCCGACAGCTTGTGCCAACGAGGCGGCGCAAACCACCCTCTCGACCGCTCTCCCGCTGATCCTTACCTCGGCGAAAGAGGTCGCTCCGGCCGAGCTCGTGCTCGCCGACCTGAATCTCGAGAACTGGACGCTCCCCTCGGCCCAGCGCGTCGTCGCATCGACGCTGTTGGGAGGCGAAGTGGGGCTCTCTCCCGCGTGGCTTCTCGCCATCTGGGACGCGTTCCCCGAGGGAGCGCCTTCGGAGACCGAGGTCGGAGCGTGGGTCCAAGCCCAGGTCCAGCAGGATCCGATCGACCGTCTCCCTCTGCCCATTCCGGCCGAGATCTACAGTTCGTTCGTGAACTCGGCCGCTACCGCGACGCTGGTGATCGTCTCGTTCAACGTGGGGGACGACTACCTCGTCAACGGTTCGTCCGTCACCTACAACGACGTGACGGAGATCGATCACGTGATCTCCCAGGTCCTGACGGATACGTCCCCGTACGGTCCGATCACCTCCTACGTGACCGGGAGCGCCCCGTTGGATAGCGCGACGACCTACCTTGCCACCTCGGCGCTCGGGTTGCTCTTGGTCCTCACGGTGGTCGTGTTGCTGGTGATCATGATCATCTACTTCCGGTCTCCGTCCGCGCCGCTCCTCTCCTTCGGGATGATCGGAATCGCGCTCGTCGCGAGCGTGGCCCTCATGCTCCCCGTGGGCCTCTACGTGACGAAGTTCTTCCCGGAAATCGAATCGATTATCCTGGTCTTTCTGATGGCCATCGGGACCGACTACTCCGTCTTCCTGCTCGCCCGCTATCGAGAGGAACTCGTCCGCGGGGCCTCTCCGACGGACGCGGTCGAGACCACCGTGCGCTGGGCCGGGCAGAGCATCGCGACCAGCGGGCTCGCCGTGTTGGTCGTCGCCGTGGCGCTCACCCTCTCGAACATCAACTTCCTCGAACAGCTCGGGCTCTGCATTCTGATCGCGGTCGGCTGCGCGCTCCTCGTCAACCTGACCGTTCTTCCGGCGATCCTCGTCTTGGTCGGCCCGAAGATCTTCTGGCCGAACTCCGGAGAGCGGTTCGAGCGGTACGCGGAGCGGCGACGCAAGAGCGTCGAGACGCACCGGGACCCGATCGACCGGGCCGGTCGGTTCTCGACCCGTCGGCCGCTCGCGGTGATCGGGGTCATCCTGCTCCTCTCGATCCCGGTCGTGGTCGTGGCCTTCAACGTCCCTGTCTCTTACGACATCACGAACATCGGTCTTCCGCCGTCGAACTCGGCGGAGATCGGGTTCACCCACCTCAGCGACGCGTTCGGGGCAAGCTACACCAGCGGGAGCTACGTTCTGGTGACGTTCGAGGCGCCCGTCGTCGCGGGAAGCATACCGAACGCGCAAGAGTTCACGGATATCGCTGCGTTAGTGCAGACGATGAACGCGACCCCCGGGGTCGCGAGCGTGAGCACGCTCGTCGGAGAGGGGGGGGCTCCGCTCGGGGTGTGGCTCAACTTCTCGTCCCTTCCGATCGCCCAGCAGATCGTTCTCAACGGGACGCGAAGCACGTACGTCGGGGTCGATGGGACCACGGTCCTCTTCAACTTCCAGACCAACGCGAGCGGATACTCGGGGTCGGCGATCTCCGTGCTGAACGGACTCGAGAGCCGTGTCGGCTCCTTCGACACCTCGCACCCGGAAGTCGTCCAGGTCCTCTACGGGGGGGCGGCGTCCACCACGCAGGACATCAAGACGATGGTCAACCAGGCGACGGAGAACATGCTGATCGGGGCGGCCATCGGTCTCTTCCTGATCATGATCCTCATCCTCGGCTCGGCGTTCGTGCCGATCCTCGCCCTGGCGGTGATCGGCCTCTCCATTCTCTGGAGCTGGGCGGCCACCTACTTCGTGGTCGGGATCCTCGAGGGAGAGGCCCTGATCTTCCTCCTGCCGATGATCTTGCTCATCCTCGTGCTGGGGCTAGGAATGGACTACAACGTCCTGCTGCTCACCCGCGTCAAGGAGGAGCGCACTCGGGGGAACCGTGGGACCGAGGCCATCCGGGACGCGGTCACGTACGCTGGCGGGGTGATCACGGCGGCCGCGGTCATCCTCGGAGGAGCGTTCCTTCTCCTGGGCCTCACGAGCCCGCTCGGCATCATCGCGGCGGTGGGCCTCGGGATCGGGTCGGCCGTGCTCCTGCAGGCGTTCGTCGTCCAACTGTTCTTCACCCCGGCCGTCCTCACGCTCGGGAAGGACCGGATCTGGAAGGGCTGGCAACGCTCCCGGTAGCCGTTCCGCCTTGGTCGCGCGCGGAAAGTTCCACGTCGGCGGCCCATCGGCTCGAGGAAGGAGCTGCGGGCCGGGATCATGATACTTGAATGAATCGTAAAACCGGATTCACGATTCCAACATCGTGGCGGACCCATTCGAGCCCCTTGCTCGAACCGCCAGAGGGGGGTGGGGAAGCATGCTGCAGTGTCCAGTATGCGGCCAGCCGAACGAGAACCCGGGGGGCGTTTGCCGTTTCTGCGGCTCGCCATTCCGTTTCGCGGCCGCTGCATCCCCTCCCCCTCCTCCTCCTCCGCCCCCGCCACCGCCGTTCGCCTGGGCTCCGATGGCCGCCCCCCAGCCGGTACGCGAGACCAGCGGGGAGCCCGGCCGCCGGGTCCGTCATCGGAGGAGGTTCCTTGGGTCGACCCTGCTGATCGTGGGGGTTTGCCTCTCTCTGATCGCTCTCGTCACTCCTTGGTGGACCCTTTCGATTACCAATGGCCAGAACACATGGACCGGCTACCTCTTCCCGGGCACGGCCGACAGTTCCTGCTCGGGCCATTGCGACAATCTCTACTGGACATGTGACGGCGAGTCGGATTGCAGTGACGCCAGCCACAGTAGCGGCGTTTGGTGGAACAACGACTTCGAGAATCTGTCGGGTCTCTATCATGGCATCTTATTCTTGCTGATCTTCGGCATCCTGGCGGGGATCTCCGCCGTCTTTCTCGGGCTCCGCGAGTCGTTCCGACCGTTGCTGGGCACCCGACGAGCGCTCGTCACTCTGCTGGCGGGCTTCTTCGCCATGCTGTTCAGCCTGGTCGCGAGCCTGAGTGCGGTCGTCGGGCAGCCCGGTGCGGTCTCGAACGATTTCAAGTACTGGTGGACGTGGGGGGCGTGGTTCTGTGCCCCCGGGGCTTCTCCCACGAATTCCTTCTGGGGTTCCAACAGCGGGACCTGCGGAGGCGGGACCGGCTCTTCGTACCCAGTCAGCTACAGCTGGGGGGCCTCCGTCGGTTGGTATGCGGCCCTCGCGGCCGCTCTCATTCTTCTTGCCGCGGTCGTGTTGCTCGCCATAGACTGGGCTCAGCTCCGTCGAGGCTCGCGGTCGATGGCATCGTCACCTCCCTGGGGAGTTCCTCCGCCGCCCGGATTTGCACCCCCACTTCCTCCCCCGCCGCCACCTCCAGCCCCGTTCGGAGGCGCACCGTTTCCGCCTCCCCCTCCGCCGCCCGGCTTCGGTCCGTACGCTTCCCCCGCACCGTGCCCCTCCTGCGGGATGGTGAACGCCCCCGGCGTAGTGATTTGCGTACGGTGCCAACGACCCTTAGGTTAGTGGATCTCGGTCTGCTGGGCCGAAACGCGAGAGGGTTCGTCGTCGGCCGGCGGAGCCGCGCGACCGAGGTCTACGTCGCGCCGGGAGGATAGGGAGGCGGTGGGGGTGGAGGCGCCCCTGGGTATTGCGGGGGAGGCGGAGGAGGCGGCACGGGCCAACCACCTCCCATCGTGGGGACGAGGCCAGGGCCCGGCGGCGAGAGACTCGGAAGGTCGCCCTTTGCCGGGGCCTCGTTCCAGAAGGCCCGAACGAGGAGGACTAGTCCCGCAATCCACAACAGCATGCCGATGAGGAACAACCCGGTCCCACTTCCACCGTTTGAATAGGTCCAATCGGCGGATTCACTGTAGTAGGCGTCGTTCGCGAAGAACAGGAGGTACCCCCCTAGGCTCATCAGAAGCCCGAAGAAGAGAAGAAGAACCCCGAAGAGGGCAATCTTGTGGGTCCTCAGATAGACGCTCCAGTAGCGCAGAGTAGACCGGGCGATGCTCGCAGTTGGGGCGGGAGGGGAAGGGCCGGGCGGGAACGTCGAGGAAGGCGGAACCATCTCTCCGGGAGAGACCACCAAGCTCCGTCCTGGCCGAAGACCGAACCCGACGAACACGAGCAGGAATCCGGACCCCAGGATCAGCACGCCGATCGACGTGAAGATGGTGTTGGGAACGCAGTTCGCTCCACCGGAACAGCTCGCCGCGACAGCCAGTACGCCGAGGATGACGGCTCCCCCGAATGCGGCGACGTTGACGCCGGCGAGAGCGAAGCCGCGCCACATCGCGCTCGGGATGGCGAACGGCTCGATAAACCGTTCGCTCGGCGGATACTCTGACGCGTGTCTATTCGAGGACCTTGACCTGGGACTTCTCGGCCTTGAAACCGGCGGCGCGGTGGCTCCCGTCGCACAACGGCTTGTGCGTCGAGTGTCCACATCGGCACAACGCCGACGAGACCTTTCCGTCGACCATCACGAGGTTCGGGCCGTTCTCGTTCGCTACGATCTCCACTTTCGGCATGGATGCACAACGCGTAGCCGCGAGACCCAAATAAGGAGTGGTGGGGGACCGGCGGTTTCGGCCTCGAGGGTAGGCACCATCTCCGGACGCGGTCCGAAAAACCGCGCACCTAGTCCTCGGGACCCGGTTCGACGTGTCGCAGACGTCGAACGGTCTCCCGGAGCAGAACTCCCAGGGCTTCCGGATCCTCTCCGACGGCGCCCCAGAACATCCAGGGAAACAGGACGAAGCACCGCGTGGGACCCACGGCCCGGACGTCGGCCGACCGGGTCGCGCCGTAAATCAGGGCCATCTCACCGAAGAACTGTCCCGGTCCGAGGATCGCGACGGTCGTGCCGGCCTTCTCCACCCTTACCTGACCTTCGGCGATCAGGTAGAACCCGATCCCCTTCTCGCCTTGGGGGACGATCAAGTCCCCCTGGTTGTACGTGCGGTCGACGGCCGCCTGGGCGAGGGTCTTGAGGTGCCGGTCGTCGAGATTCGAGAACAGAGGAACCGTGCGGAGCAGGTTCATCACGTCCGTTCGGTCCGTCGAGTCGGGCATCCGTGATGATCCCCATTCCCACCGGGAGGGCCGAAAGATGAGCTCGTCGAGTGCACCGCGCGGAACGGTGTCCGGTCCGTTCGGAACCGTCCGCGGTGGGGGTCCGCCTAATCCTCCGGTGCCGGAGCGGACGAACGGAGCCGTCGCACCGTCTCTCGGAGGAGCGTTCGGAGCGCCTCAGGGTCCTTCGCCACGGACCCCCAGAACTCCCAGGAGGAAAGGACGTAGCAACGGGACTTGCTGACCGCCTTCACGCTCGCCGTCCGGGGCTGCTCGTCGATGAGCGCCATCTCACCGAAGAACTGGCCGGGGCCGAGGGTCGCCACGGTCTTCCCGGACTTCTCCACCGCCACCTGTCCTTCGGCGACGAGGTAGAACCCAATCCCCTTCTCCCCCTGGGGGACGATCAAGTCCCCGGGGTTGTAGGTCCGGTCGACGGCCGCCTGGGAGAGGGTCTTGAGGTGCCGGCTGTCGAGGCTCGAGAACAGGGGAACCGTGCGGAGCAAGTTCAGTACGGCCGTTCGGTCCGTCGTGGTCGGCATTCGAATTCGCCTCGACCCCGAGCAGGCGTCCCGATAGATGAATTCGTCGAAGGGGGTCTTGGCGGACGAACCGCCCGCGGAACGGGCTACGGGGGCGTACGGTAGGGGCGGGCGACGTGTTCCTGCCCTTTGGGGAGGCAGTCGTCGTGGCAGTCGAGGCAGATCCGTCGCTCTTTCGAAGGGATCCGCTTGGCGACCGTCCAGCATTCATCCATCGTGTTGTGCCCGCACGTTCGGCACGGGTGAAGGAGGCTCGGCATTCCATCGAGAGGACGGGGCTCTCTGCTTACAACCCTTTGGGTCGAGACGAGAGGGCCGCGGCCCGCGGACCCACGTCGGTCACGGGTCCTTTCCTTCCCTTCTAGGGCCGACCGAAAGGACTAGATCCTGCGAACGATCTCGGAGAGGGCCCGACGTGACGTCGCTTCCGGGGTTTCGGACCCACGGCCGATGGGAACGATCGCGACCGGCCGCCGCCGAGGTTCGCCGCAGACCTCTTGCACGGTGGACTCGTCGAACGCGCCCACCCAGACGCTCGAGAGACCTTCGTCGGTGGCGGCGAGGATCGCGAAGGTCGCCGCAATCGTCGCGTCCTGGATCGCGTACAACAAGGCGCCTCGCGTTCCGTACCGCGTCGCCGACCGGTCGGGGTCGGCGAAGAAGACGAGGTCGATCGGAGCCTCGGCCACGAACTCCTGGTGCGCGGCAGCAAACGCGAGGGTCCGCCGCTTGGTCGCGGAGCGGACCACCACGACGCGGTACGCCTGAAGGTTGCCCGCCGACGGCGCCCGAGAGACCGCACGAAGGATACGGTCGATCGCCTCCTCGGCGACCGGGTCGGGACGGAAGCGCCGGATCGATCGTCGCTGTTCGACCAGCTTTGAAAACTCCATCGTCGACCCACAGCTCCGTACAAGGCTGAGGAGTTCGGAACCAAGTAAAGAATCAATCGTTCGGGACGGTCGAAGCGGCTTCGCCCGCTCCGAGCCGCTCCTCTCGAAGGAAAAGAAGAGAGAGGAAAGGGTTGTGCGCCCCGGTCTCCCGGGGCGCGGGGTCCTCGACCCGAACGTTCGTTACGACGAGCTGAACACCCCGTTGCCGCCGTAGAGGTACCAGGTATTGATGCCCCCGGCCCCGCTCGTCGGGTTGGTGTTGATGGTCGTCGGGTTGATCCACGCCGCGTAGGTCACGACATCGTTCGCCTGGTCGTACCAGACGTAGAGGGCCAGGTGGTTCGCGATGTGCTCGACCAGGTTGTACATGAGGATCCGCGCCGGTCCCACGGGCATCCCCGCCGCCGTGAACATCCCGTACTCCATCGCCTGGTAGGCGTTCCCCTGGCACGCCTGCGGGATCGCCGGCTGGTTCGCCCAGTAGAGCAGGCCGGCCATCGAGGCCCAGCTCGCCGGTCCGCCGTTGTCGTTCGTGCAGATGTACGTGGTCAGCCCCTGCTCGACCGCATCGCCCGAGGTGTACGTGGCGTTCGGGTAGTACATCGGCAGTGCGTAATCCGTGGGGTCCGGATAGTCGGGCGCCCAGGCGAGGTTGAAGAACGGCAGGGCCGACTGTCCCGGCAGCGCCGACAGGCTGTACACCACGAGCTGGCTGAACGTCACATCGAACGTGTTCGGTGCGAGGCGTCCGCCCGTGATCTGGCTGATGTAGGGCATGTAGTCCTGGATCAGCTGGTCCACCGTCGTGGCTCCCTTCTGTCCGATGATCGGGAACTGGCACGGCGAACTCGTCGTGCAGCTCGCGAGCTCGGGGTCATAGTAGGGGCTTCCCGAGGTCGTCGCCTGCGCCCACCACCACGCGGCACTCCCGTTCACGCTCGCGTTCGTCACCGGGTCTCCGCTCGGCCAACTGATGTTGGTCGGGTAGTAGTTG